>Ga0207654_10000064_pt1 | contig 71538 bp, 50 predicted proteins | sample KBSC64metaG_FD_184355 | JGI IMG/M metagenome (GOLD analysis project Ga0207654, IMG submission 184355) | Corn rhizosphere microbial communities from Kellogg Biological Station, Michigan, USA - KBS C6-4 metaG (SPAdes) (version 2) | ecosystem: Host-associated > Plants > Roots > Rhizosphere > Soil... | reverse complement strand
TCGGTTCAAAAAAGTGCCAGAGCGGCGCTGGGGACCGCGCGGGGAGCGAAATGCTGCGGCTCCCTACTGATCGCACGCTGGTGCGGCCGGCAAACAATGGAGATAGGCGAGGCGTGAGTATCCCGCCCGTGACGGCGAGCGAAGAGGACGCGAGAAAGCGGCGACGGCTTAGCATTGCCTTAAGTACAGCGTCAGCATGGAGCATCAAAAGAATGTTGTGGCGAGCTGCTTAGGGATTGGATACAAAACTGCACCCGTTGCTTTGCGTCGAGCATGTTGTGCGCGTTGTGCGCGTTGTGCGCGTTGTGCGCGTTGTGCGTGGCGCTGGGCATCGCGTTCGCGCACGACCGCCTCCAGCGCCATTCGGAGCGGGGCTTCCGCGATCATCTTGCCATAGGGGAGATCGAAGCCAAAGCCCAGGTAGCGAATCACACCACGTCCATCGACGATGTAGACCGTTGGTCCAACCAACACATGCAACGTGCGCCAGAGCGGCGACTCGCGCGGGACCAATCCGCCGCCAGATGTCGAATCTTTGACTGGCGCCCAGATCGCAATGGGAAACGTGTAGTGTTTGCGCTCGACGTACCATTTGCGGAGATCGTCCGCTTCTTCATCGGGCGTCACAAAATCCCCGTTGAAGCTCCCTTCCCCACGCTCGTTGAAGATCACTTGCACACCTGAAGGCAACACCCCCAGCGACTGCTGTACATTACGCAGGGCAATCTGACATCCGCTACACCCAAACCATCCAAAACCGACGATCCGTACCACACCATCGTCGAGTCGTAAGGTGCGCGCTCCGGGCGCCGCGTCCGAGATGGTCGCGGGCCGGTCCTGATTGAGCCAGTGCGTGGCGACGAAGGGCGGCATCGGCTTCCCCACCCAGGCCACCATGCCAAACAGGTTCTCAGCCGCCGGAGTAATGTTCTCTCGGTAGTACCGCATGAGCGCTGTATCCTGTGCCACTTCCGCGGGACGCGGGACGACTGCCACTTTGAGCACGGCCAACAACGAATCGATCCGCCGCGCCCCGTTGGGGAGTCCCGCCAGTGCGCGCACGAGTGCCACTAAGCTCGACCCGGCGTTCACGATGTTCCCGGCCCGGCCCTCATATGGCATGGCCAGCGCCACTGCGTACGCGCGCATCCCCCAGGCGACCGCCGAATCGGTCTCCCCGCGATGATCAAACGTCCCCATCAGCAGGAATCGACCTGCCAATAGCGCCGGATTCGCTACCGCAGGAGGAAACGCCGCCAACCGCTCCACGTACTGTCTCGCCAGCGCAATGCGTGCGGTCGTCACATCACGCCGCAATAAGGAGCCGACGGCCATGCGAAAGGCGATCACACTATCGACCGTCGTTACGCCTCGCGTCCGGAGCCACGCACGGAGATGCTGCTCCGCCGCGGCATCCTGACCGAGTTGCATCTCCAAGTGGGCGAGCCCCAAGAAATAGCGCGGCGCGAGCGATGCGCCCTGGAGCTCGGCAATATGCCGCCGCGTCAGACTGTCGATCGCGCGCCATACCGAGTCGGTGCGTTCGACGATCCGATCGTTCACCATAGCGTGCCCGCCGCCGTGCAGCGTGTCGAGCCACGCCGCGCATTCCAACTCTTCCACATACGCTTCCATGGTCATCGCCTCCGGCGGGATGACCGAGCCGGAAGCGCTGACAGATTCAACGCGGGCCGAGTCGAACGGCACTGCGGGAAGCATCGCAGCAGGTGATATCGCGACAATCCTAACTCCCGCAGATACTGGAATTGTTATAGCAACCAATAAAGACAACAACGAGCTCATCACGGTCGATTCCTATATCACCAATGCAGGCGGAACCCGAGTCCGGTGGTCCGTCCGGACTGCTGCGTGTACGGACTCACTTCGCTCTGATAGTTATTGGTCAGATTGTTGATCTGGACCAACGCTTCGAGGCGCGACGTCAGTTGCTGCGACGCATTCAGATCGCCGAGGAGGTAGCCCCGCCGCACCTCCATGAACGCGTCAGGCTGATTGATCCGCGAGTTGTAGCTTCGGAGACGCGTCGCATAGCTATTACCGGTCCGCGCCCAAAAGAAAGACCCGTTGGACAGCCATGCGCCTTGCCCTTGGATATTGTAGCTGATGCGGCGTCCGCCGCGCACATACGCCAGCCCCACCGCGTATGTGTGCTCCGGCGCCAACGCGAATGGAGCCCCGACGACATATCGTGGGAACTGCCCGCGATACTTGGGCGTGATCCCAATCAACCGGCTCTTGTTCCAGGAATACGTGCCGGTCGCGGTGAACTGCCAGAGGTTGAACGTCCCCCGCATTTCCCACCCTTGATTCCGCACACTGCCGATGTTCAGGTTCTGGGTCTGATGGAGATTGCATTGCGACGGATCGGCACAAGATGGGTCTTGTTGCACCCACGCCGGCAAGGCATGGACACTGTCGACAATCGGTTCCACGATCAAATGATCCACGGTCTGGTTATACCGGGTAATCTGTAAGGAACCCCGATTCCCCACATACAGCTCCAGACCTCCCTCGCCGCCTTGTTGCGATTCCGGCACTAATTCCGGATTCGCCAATCGAAAGATTTCTGTTCCATACTTCATGAGTACGTAGGAATCGGCAATGCGCTGTTCGTCTTTCGCTCCGAAGCTCGGCGGTCGTGTCGCGGTTCCATAACTCGCGCGGAGTTTCGCGGTGAGCTCCCCAAACGCCTGTGTCAGCGCGATTCCGTAGCGCGGCTCGATATTCGGGTTTTGATTCTTTCCGATATTGGGATTGTAGACCGCGCGCAGCCCATAGGTAAAGAACAGCGCATCCCACACGCCCACCTGACTTTGCAGAAATCCCCCATGCTCATGCGATTGGCTGTGGCCATACCCCCACCCATGCGGCGCATTATATGCGCCATTCACCACCACATAATCGCCGCTGACGCCACCGTTCGCCTGATGTGACTCGTCCATCCCAACAGTGACCACCGCCTTCGCCAGTGACGTCAACGGCACCTGCGCCGTCGTGTTGTACGCCGCGGTGAAGCCGGTGTAATCAATATGCAGCAGATACGATGTCGTATCATTCGGTGACCGATACGTCTGGCCTGGCGTGTTCGAAAACGTCACCACGTGATCAAATCCGAGGGTTACCGTGTGTGACCACCAGGGTGCCACCGCATACGTCCCCGTCGCACCATACGCGTGATCCGTGCTCGTGCCTCGACTCACAACGGGGGCAGCCCCACCCCCAATCACTTGCGGGCCATTCCCCGAGATGATCCCTTCGAGGATCGGACGAAGGTCTCCCCCGGCGCGGGACAGATTGCCATCCTGCATCACTCGGAGGTTTCCGTCCACGGTGAGCCGTCCGACCGTCAAACGTTCCCCTGCAAAACCACTCAGCGTTTGCTCGCGCACCCCTGGTGTCCACGACCCCGTGTAACCCCAGGAGCCACCCATGTTGTAACTGATCTCACCATTCACCCCGGACGCGGACAGATTCGCGGTATGCTTGGGTGCAAGCGCCGCATTCAGATTGTTCTGCGTCCATTCACTCCTGGCTTCCGCCGTGATCTGGGGGCGCAACGACTGCCCCCGTTTCGTAAACACTTGCATGACGCCACTGATGGCGTTCGAGCCGTAGATCGTCGAGGCTTGCGGACCCGTCAGAATCTCGATGCGTTCGATCGATGTGGGATCGATCAGGCCGATATACGCCCGGTTCGCCATTTCGACCCCATCCACATAGATCTTGATCGATTCATGACCTCCCCCTAAAAAGGTGCCCCCACGAGCCGACACATCTGCGGATCCAGGCACGCGATCGGTATAGGCCACGGCCGCCGCGCCCAGTCGTTGCGTAAAGAGGCCTGGGACATCTCCCCGAAAGAGCTGGTCAATGCGCGTGATACCACGATCCTGGAGCTCCTTCGCCGTGATGATCGTGATCGCGTTCGGCACCGCTTTGAGCTCGGTCGGAACGACAGTTCCTGTCACGACGACTTGCTCCAATTGGTTCGCGCTTGCATCGAGCACGAGATCCATCGTGACGACCTGCTCATAGGTAACAGTCACGACTTTCGTGACTTTGCCGTAGCCGAGTAACCGCAGATGCACGGTATGCTCTCCCGCAGCCACATTCGGAATCCGAAACGTACCGTCATCCCCAGTAATCACACCACGTTTTGCGGCGTCGATGGTTACGGTCACGCCACGGAGTGGTCGCTTGGTTTTGCTCTCCGTCACCTTACCAGCAATGATCCCTTGCGCCATTACCGTTCCAGCCACAGACTTCGACAGCACCAGTCGTCCGGCAACGAGACTCCCTTGAACCCGTGTTCCCGCCGTCACCTTCGTGATCGCCTCATCCAGCGGAATATCTCGGAGATGTACGGACACTCGCACGTTCGTATCGACGTTATTTTCATCCCAGAAAACAAACAACCCCGCCTGCCGAGCGATGGATTGCAATACTTCCGTCAACGGCACGTTCGTGGCCTCGACGGTCACACGCACTTGCTCTACTTTCGTGGGCGTCCCATTGTGCGTGTCGGTCGCGACTAATTGCGCTCGGGCGCCGGGCGTGCTCAGCACGCACAGCGTCGCCCCCATCACAATATTCCGATACACTCGCCTACCGTCCATATTGGAGCTCCGGTTGAGGAAGAGCGCGTCGCACAGGAGCCATCCGAGGTGATGGGGTCTGCACGCGCCCAGGAGAAAGAACGTATGTCGTTCCACGCCGCGTATAGTGCGCGTCCGACGTGGCGCAGATCAAATCGAGAATTTGTGGCAAGGCGTCTGTCTCTATCGAGACATTCATGCGCATGGTGTGGCTCGCCAACGCCGTATCCGCAATTCGAATCTCGGCGCCGTACAGGTGTCGGAGCTCGGTGATGACATCGCGCAGCGGGACGCCGGAGAAAACCACAGTTCCAGACGTCCAACTGATCATTTCTGGCACAGCAACGCCCGACGTCATCGTCATTCCGGAATCGGTGACGAGCACAGCCATCTGTGCGGATAACACACCGCGCGTTCGCGGACGTTGCGGATGCGAGCCGACCGCCTCGACCGCAACACGCCCCTCGTCCACCATAATTCGACTGGCCGATTCATCAGGATATCGTCGCACGGCGAAGCGTGTTCCCAAGACGCGCACGACTGCATTCGTCGTGCGGACGAGAAATGGCGTCTCCGAGTGTGGCGACACAGTGAAGAAGGCTTCCCCAGTAACGTCGAGCGTGCGACCGTTGATCGTCACGGTTGTCGATGGTGCCAGGAGCATGCGCGAGCCGTCAGCCAATGTGATCGATCGCCGCTGTCGGGGATGGGTCACATAGTGCTGCGTCACAGTATCCTGCGTCGTGTTCCGGCGAATCCCGACACCGATGGCGAACACCGCGAGCATCGTCAACGCACCAATGAGCAGGGTCTGTTTTCCAGGGAAACGTCCTATGCGCCGCCCTTCATCGACGGATCGGCGCCCTGCAGGTCCATCAACACCCGCCCGCATTCGGGCAACCGCGAGTCGTTGGGCGATAATTTCCTTACCAACGACGACCTCTTCTCCCTCCTTCCGGACGGTCTCGAGCACGACATCCCGAACAGCTGTCCCTTCAGCCGTCCATCCATACGTCTGTCGGAGGCTATTGGCCGCCTCTTCGCCGAGCTCTCCCGCTAAGTACTGCGCGAGAAGCTCGGGCGTTGCTTTTCGTGAATCCTGGCCAGGGCGCTTCATACCAAGTATTCGCGCCGGCCGGCCGAATTACTCACTCGGGTGAGATTTTTTTGCTACCCCTCTACATAGGGCTGTAATGCGCGGTGGATTTTTTCAGCGGCCCGATAAACTTGATTATCAACGGTCCGGACACTCACCCCAAGCTCCCGCGCAATCTCCCGACGTCCCAATTCGTCCAACCAATACATGGTGGCGACGAGACGCGTCCGGGGAGGGAGCGTTCCGAGCGCCGTCCGAACGAGACGGGCAACCTCCTCGCGCTCCGCCATCGTGTGAGGCATTGGGATCGAGGACACCATATCATTGGCATCGACCGCGGCCGTCAGGAAGTCACGCACACGATCCGCCGTACGTAGATCGCGGATGCGATCGAGCGCATCTCGCCGCACGATCGTCCGCAGCAACGGCACGAGAGACCGATCGGGATATACAGACGCACGCATCTGCCAGAGACGAATCAGTGCATCTTGGGCGAGATCTTCTGCGACGTCAGTCGAATCGACAAAGCGGCGGACATAACGAACCAGCGATTCGAAGTGGCGGTGAAACACGTCGTCAAATGCGGACGGGACTCCCGCATGAAGCTGGGCGGCGAGCAGGATTTCGGCACGAGCCTCCGCATGAGTTTCCGCAGCGGATAGATCCGCTGGCGATTCTCCTTTCCTCCCTGAATGTTCGCGACCCCGCCGACGATCACGATGTCGAACCTCCCGACTGTCGTCGCCGTCCATGCTTTGAAAGAGGAGGGTGAGGTTGGGAATCGCCATGGCCGGTGGGATATACGCGTCGCTTTAGGACATATTCGTATTTGCCTCCATGGTACCTACCGGGACTTTGCTCGTCAACATTGGATTTCACTCCCGAATGCGTATCCCGACCTTGGTTTGCCGCCCCATGGCCGCGAAGTCTGGGCTGACGTTGGCGTCGTCGTCAATCTGTTCTCGCTGATTGCACGAGGCGTCCGATGGTGGATTTTGCTCCGTGTCGCTGGCGCGCCGTCGTTGTGGCTTGCGTTTTACACTCATTAGCCGAGCGTACAGATCACCCGCGTTACGGAAGCGGGTGGCAGGATCACGGTCAACGGTCTGGTCGACGCGCTGGTCGGCAGTAACAGCGTTTCTGGGGTGCTCAGCGCGACGATGTTCGGTGCGTCGAAGGTATTTTGTGCGTGCACGTCGGGGTGGGTGAGCCGCGTGATTTCTCCCGATTTCACCGTCACACCGTGGAGTGCGATCGTCGCGGCCGATGGTTGATCCATGTGTGGATTCGTCATCGTGAGCACGATGCGCTTGGGCGTGCCGTCTGTTCCGTCGTGGCGTGTCGCGGAGGTGCTCACGCCGTCGATCCACTCGGTGACTTTCGGATCTTTCCCGTTCGGGAAGGTAATGCGCTCCGCCGCGGCGACGGTCCGTACCGACGTTCCGCCAATGTGTGGTTGATAGAGCGCGAAGGCGTGGTACACTGGGGTGCGAATGTACTTCTCTTCTTTCGCGAGGAACAAGGCGTGCAGACAGTTGACCGTCTGCGCCACGGTCGCCATCCCAACGACGTCGACGTGACGTTGGAAGGTATCGAACATGAGCGACGTGACGAGGGCATCGCGTAACGTTGGGATCTGTTCGTAGAGGTGCGAGGGATCGGTGCGTCCCGTGTCGCCGCCGTACCAGGCACCCCATTCGTCGAGGACGAGGGTCGTTTTCGCGCCGGCGGTCCGGATGATGTCAGCGTGCCGCAAGATCATATCGGTGTACGTGCGTGGCGATTGGAGCATGCCATACCATCCCGCGGTCTCGAAGGTCGCGCGATCGCGACGGCCGAAATATTCGTGCACGGACATCCCGTACGGTTCGTCCGCGAACCGGCTGGTCATCGACGCGAAGAATTTGCGTGTCCAGGCATAGTCATCCTCATTCGGCCCAGCGGCGATCAGGAGCGGGCGTAGTCCGCGGGTGTTATCGTCTTGTGGATAGACCGGGATCCACGAGGTGAACTTTCGAAATTCCTGGGCGTACTCTTCGGGCTCCATCGTTCCGCCGCATGCCCATGGTTCGTTGCCGACGCCCCAAAAACGGACGTTGTATGGCTCTGGTGATCCGTCGGCTTCGCGTTGTTCCGCCAATGTCGTCGTTCCGCGGGGCGCGTTGCAGTATTCGACCCAGTGCGCGAAATCCAGCGCGGTGCGGGAGCGCATGTTCACGGCGAGATACGGATCGGCGCCGACCAACTTGCAGAAGCGAAGAAACTCCGGGGTGCCGAATTGGTTGGGCTCGTAACGTGCCGGGCCGGATTTCACTTTTGGATCCATCGTGACGGTCCAGAAGCTGGTGCGCCGCGGCCGTTTGCCGCGGGTGCCGATGCCGTCGAGCCAGTCGTAGCTGTCGGCAAAGCAGCCGCCGGGCCAGCGTACGACGCCGGGGGTCAGGGCGCGGAGATCATCGACAAGTGACTTTCGGATGCCGTCGATGTTCGGGATCTTCGACTTTTCGCCGACCCAAACACCGTCGTAGATGACGCCGCCCAGGTGTTCGATGAAGTGTCCGTAATGGTTGCGGGTGACGGCACCGACGGGCTCGAAGGGCAAGACGTCGATGTGAACGTCCGTCGAGCCGCGGAGGATTCGCCGCGTGGCATTCGCGCCAAACGAAAGAATTGACGCGGGAGCCTGCATGGGGAGGGCCAATCCGCCGAGCGCGAGCGCGCTCGAGCGGAGGAAGTGCCGACGACTGGGGTGATCCGTGGGGTGATCCGTCATGACCAGTTAATGAGAGGTTGGGAGACGGTCTAAGTGTAATCGCGCTATCTGAGGTGCGCCCTCGTGTCACCGACTGCAATAATGTGCTATTTATATGACCCCAGAGGAGCTGATGTGTGATATGGACAGGACAGGGACTCACCCTTCGAGTCTTGGAAGGCAGCGTTCCGCCAATTGAGCGTCAGAGCACGACGTCCGGCGAGCGCCCACTCATCGGCGGCAGCCCGACCATGCGCTCGGCGAGCGACGGGAAGCGTGGGAAATCCTTCGCCGGCGTCTCCTGGTACCAATAACAGCACGAGTAGAAATGATCGCCGCGATTGTTCCCCGTCCCATGCTCGATCGTATGCTTGAGATACCGTTCGAACGCGATGGGATTGTCGGCATGAAACCGATACGCGCACGAGCGCGAGTTCGGCGGCCATCCCGGCGTACACATCGTTACGCCGTAATAGGGATAGGCAAACGCCTTCAAGAAGCCCCAACTCGCGTTGAAGTAATCTTCCAACCCCGTTCCGATGAGCTTCGGTTTCGTTGGATCATCGATGAAGGTCATGTCATCCCCTTCCCCCATCCATCCCTCGCCGACTTGCACCACGCCGAGTGTGACCCCCAGGAGGGCACCGCAGCCATGCGTCTCGCAAAAGACGTAGTTGAACGCCCCATCACGATTCTCTTCATTGGGGAGCTGGTGCGCCACCGTCGGCGTCGCCTGCCGATATTGCGCATGAAAATACAGCGCATCCTCGGGGAGTGCGTCGACCTGTTGATATTCGACACTCACGAAGAAATGCCGGATCGGCGCGGCCCCCTCATTCGTGATCGTCATCCGCGCACCGTGCCGATAGGGCATCGTGAAATATGAACTCAGCGAGCGGCCGGGAGCGCAGGCGATGAACGCGCTGTTGAAGTACACATACTCGCCGACGTTGAGTCCGAAGAAGTCTCCCAGGGGTGTTTCAATGCTCGGTTGCGGAGACCCATCCCAGTAGGCGCGGAGCACCAGCTCTTTGAGTTGAGCGGCGGAATCTTCGGGTTCAATGGTGATCCACAGGTGGGTGATCACCCCGGCGCCGGTGGCATGAAAGATCTCCTGCGTGGCGCCAGGCGCGATGGGGACCCAATCGCGATTACCACCGGTGGGATCCGCCGTGGATTGCTTGTCGGTCCGGTAGGTCGGGCGCCGCGCCCACGACGGGAGGAGCGCCGGAGTCCCGCGCAGTGCCGTTGACGCTGCGTCGCTCGACGCTGCGTCGAGCGAGGATGGGAAACGGTTCGACAAGGTGCTGAGGCCAGCACTTCCCGCGAGAGAAGCCAAAAAGGCGCGACGGGACATAACGATAATTGGAGAGCGTGAGGATTATCGAAAATGACAGCCGTCAATCAGACGTTGTCGGCCAAGGCGGCAAAGTTGAAGTCCGACACCATCAGGGGCGGCGCGATCACCGGCGGCAACGGCCAGTGCTGCTCGCGCCGATAGGGATTAGGGGGCGTGAATCCAAAGGCGATCCGTTCTGGTGTCCCCAGTGCGAGTACTCGATTCAATGATAAGAACGGTGACTCAAATATCCGAAAGTCCTTGACTGGGCGCACGATCTTTCCGTTTTGAATGAACAAGCATCCATCACGTGTGTAGCCGCTCATCGCGCCCGATAAGCCATCGATCACTTCCAAGTTGGCGAAGCGATGCACGTAGATTCCCCGTTCGCAATTCGCAATCATTTCTGCCACTGACGTTGGTCCACCATTCATGCGCATCGCCAGCGGATCTTTGCGCGGAATCATCCCGTATTGCAACCCGGTGCCGACATCGACCGAGCGCAGTTTCAATACCCCATGCTCCACCCAGATACTCTTGGGATTCGGCTCGCCCATCCCCCCATCCCCATAAAAGAACGGCCAATCCCCCCCGTCCGGATCCGTCGGATCACTCGACAACGTCACCCGCGGATCGAAGAGCCGCTCGCCACGCCGATCTTTCTGGCCGACTTCTTTCGTCGTGGGCAAGTTGAACGGACTTTGCCTCGCCACGTTGAAACTCCCCGCCATCGCGTGCAACAACTGCCCTACCGCGGTCGCCGAGAGAATCGCGGTATAGCGTCCCGGTTCCGCGCGCGAGGGATTCCGTTGTTGTTCCGCCGCGGCGATGGCAGCTTGCGCAACATCCGCCGGATGCAGTTGGCGCCAGTCGCGATGCGCGCGTCCGCTCCACCCCGCCGCCGAGCCGTCAGCTGCACGAGCAGTCATCGATACTTCAGCATCCGTTGCGTCGCCCCACGCGGTCGTACTCCCATCTGGGCTCAGGTATAAAAACGCCTTCGCCGACATCGCCACCGTCCCCACCCCGTGCCATGCCGTTCCATGGAACGGTGCTGTGAGCTGCGCTAACGCCGTCCCCCGTTCGGTCGTCATCGCGGTACTCGTCGACGGATACCAGAGCGAAACTGGCATATACGTCGCCGGCCGCGGAGCATCGGCCAAATCCGGGTCTTCCTCGGCCAACGGTCCAGTCATGGGCGGGGCTTTGGTCGCCGCCGCCCGGTGAATGACACGGCGCAAGGTGTCCGGATCGCGCACATTCGTACTGATCCCCACATTCACCATATTCCCCAAACGCGTCGGCCAGCGGAGTTCGAGCTCATCGGCATCACCGCTACGAGGCGCATTCCCTACGCGCTGCGTGGCGACCGCCGTGACGGCGTGCGCAATCGCGACCCCGGTGAATTTTCCCTCGGTCACTTCGCGCACGAACTCCGCCAACGCCATTGCCTCGTCGTGCGTGATGACGCGACGCGGGGCTGAAGGGTCGGGAACGATGCGCGATTCGTCCGACGCCGGTGCCGTCGTGTGATCCGAGAGGGGATAGTCTCCGGAAGCTCGGCGGGCAAGAAACTCGCGGAGGAGTTGCCGACGCGAGATCGTCGGAGACGAGGCAATGGCGTCTCCGACATGCCGATCGATGTGCACATTGAGAGTCATGCCTGCTCCATGAAACGAGGAACGATGTCGACGTCGTGATAGAGTCCCGCGGGTGCCGTCACGGCATGCTCGGTCGCTGTCCAGGGCACACCTGAGGCGATAATGGTCCGGAGTACCGTTTGCTGCGTCGTCGCATCACCAATCGCCGAGAGCGTCGGGAGGAACCGTTTCGCCGAGACCATGAACCGAGCGCCGAAGACCCGCCGGGTCAGCGTCCCATGCCGCACTTCGAACAGCATCTCCGGATAGAGATAGGCGCCATACCCATTCGGATCTGTCCCCACGACGCCACCGCATGCCAGCAGGCCGGTCCCGAGCGTCGCAGCCAATTGCGAGAGCGAACATGGGGTAGACGCAGACGTCATCGTGACAGCTCGTGGCATTTCGACCGGGGTCGCGCCCAATTCGGCCGAGACAATTCCGAGCATCCGCCCTGCACCTGATTCCTGCCCGGAAGCACGTCCCGCGGTCAACGCCGGAAGTGTTGCCCGCGAGCTCAGATAATTCGTCACGACGCCGTTGGCGATCAGAGGCTCGGCCGTAGTCGCGACACCTTCATCATCCCAGGCCGCTGCTCCGAATCGCGACGGACTGTGATCGATGGCCAACGTCAGGATAGGTGAGAAGAACCGCTGGCCGAGCATGGTTTCCGGCGGCGCCAATATACTGGTGCCTGCGATGTCGATCTCATTTCCCAATGCGCGGTTCAACGACAGCGCGGGAAGCGCGACCTCGCCGATGAGCTGCGCGTGCAGTCCGCCGTCGAGCACAACGTTCTGCCGCCCAATCTCGAAGCGTGTTCGCGGCAGCGCCTTATACCGGAGCAGTTCCTCCAAACGCGTCACCGCTCGTGCGTAGCGATCGGGGTGGACCACCACTTCGAAGCCGCCGCTACAGGCAACGACACTCGGAACCGCCAGCTCGAACCATTCCCCTCGCTGCGCGCGCCAGTCCCAGGAGTACGCTAACATCTGGGCATCGACGCTGCACAGATGCTGTGTCACTAACGAGCCTTCGGACGACGCAAAGACGCGCGTCTCACGCTCCCAGCGCCACGAAGACCTCAGGCGCCCCCAGCCTGTGCGGGCAATCCGCGAAAGTGGTCCATCATATTGTCCGTCATCGCTCTCGCCCACCGCGACGTGCTCATTGATCGACACCGCGAACGGATCAATGACCATCGGCGCGTGCCACTCTCCTCGTACCACCGGCACAGGCGCCAGCGGGCGCATCGCATTGTCCCCGGTCGCCGACCGAAGCGCATTGGCGGTGGCCACCGCCGAGCGCGCAGCGGCGACGAGCGTGTTCTGCGTGAGGTCCGCGCCAGTCACAATGGTTTCGGCCCCCTGGACGCGCACCCGCAAACTGTATCCACACCGGAGCGTTACATCGGCCTGGCTCCCCAGTGTCGCTAACGTGCGCTGATCGCCAAGGCGGAGATCTGCCCACTCGGCCCCCGCGTGCACCGCCGCCTCAATCGCCGTGGTCGCCAGTGTCCGCAAGGTTTCAGGATCACACACCGGTCCAATGAACGTCCCGACAGCGCGCGTTGAGCGCGTCGGTAGTCGTACAGTGGTGTTCTCACGGGAGATGTCGAGTGAAGGACCGAGAGCAACGCCAGCCATCGCGACCGAGGATTGTTGGAGAAATCGCCGGCGGCTGACGTTACTGAGCGGATGCATGCGCCTCCTCGGCGTGAATTCCCTCATGCGCACGTTCGTGCGCACGTTCGCGCACCAATTCGGTGATGAGCTTTTCAAAATCGTGTGTGTAGCCTCCATACCCTGGTTGCCGATGCCGGACAATCCCATGCCCGTCAATGACAATGAACGTGGGACCGGCATCGATATTCAACGCCACTTTTGTTGGTGACTCCCGCGGCAGCAATCCGCCACCGGCGGTCGAGTCTTTCGGTCCCGCCCAGATCATAATGGGGAACGTGAAGTGCTTCCGCTCCAACCACAGATGCCGCAGATGTTCGGCTTCTTCCTCCGGCTCGGCGAAATTACTTCCCCATGCACCCAGCGTCCATTCGTAGTACTGGAGCGTGACACCACGTGGCAGTAGATGTTGATCGCGCTCCAATTTCGCCATCGCCACCATGCATCCCGGACATCCCAACCATCCGAAGCCAATGATCCGAATCGTGCCATCGGCGATGGGAAGCACATGCGCCCCAGGTGCTGCGTCGGAGACGACGGAAGGCCTCGGCTGATTGAACCAATGCGTTGCCACGATGGGCGGAGCTTGATGCCCGAACCAGCGCAGCTTCGCTTCGGAGTTCGCAAATTCCTCTTGCAATGCCTGCGCTAGTCGAGGCAACGCCGTATCCTGGGCAACGAGCGTGGGCGGCGGGACGAGTTGCTGCTTCACGAAGGCCAGTAAAGAATCGATTTTCGCCAAGCCGTGTGGCCGTCCCGCCAACACCTGCGCCAAATCGACAATGGCTTCCCCCGACGCCAAGCGCGCGCGCAGTTCGTACGAGCGAATCCGTGGAAGCATCGCATACGCGCGAAGGCCAACGGCAACGGCGGAGTCCGCCTCGCCCGTTCCCATATAGGCTCTGAGCATCGTTGTCCTGGCACCGAACAGCGCTTGCGTTGCCTGTACCGGTAGCGCTTCCAGCCGCGTCACATACTGCCGCGCCAGGGCCACCCGGGCTGAAGTTGGTGCGGCGCCTCCAAACGTCCGGGTGGCGAAATCCACCGCCATCCCAAATGCAACAGCGCTGTCCTCTACCGTCGCCCCTGGTTGAGCAAGCCACCGCGCAATCCCTTGGATGGCCTCGGTATCGCGGCCCAGGTAAAATTGGAGCGCCGCAAGATTGAGTTGCATGCGCGGCGGCTCGGCATGACTTTGATGCAATGCCGCGAGCCACACGCGCGTCATGCTATCGACCACGATTGCCACCGAATCCGAACGCAGGATGAGATGGCCGTTGACGACCGGGTGTAGGCCATGCGTACTCTCGTTGCTCCACGCAATCGATTCCATCGCCGCGGCATAGGAGGCGGCGGTCATTTGGGAGGCCGGGACGGCTGGGTCAGCAGTCGTGGTGTCGGCCGCCCTACTCCGAACAGAGTCTCCAAACAGTCCGGCGGCACCGGACAGCCTGGAGAGGACAGTCACGCGCGGAGAGGCGCCTCCTCGCACGGGAACAACATTCGTCAGCACGAGCGCGAACAGGAGCGCGCCACGCACGACGATCGCAGCAATCCATTTCCACGACGGGCGTAGCCGCACGCGCGCGACTTTCGAGAAGCTCAGTACGTTCATTATATGACGTTGATACACGACTGTTGACATTGTTAGAAACGAACGCGCACACCAATGCCGGTCATGCGCCCGGGCTGCGCGACAGTCGGGCTGATGTCGCTCTGGTAGGAGTTGGTCAAATTGTGCACTTCCAGCAGCGCTTCGACGCGCGTCGTGACTTGGCGCGATGCATTTAAATCACTGAGATAATAGCCCGGGGTGACCTCCGCATACGTTGAAGGGATCTGCATGCGCAGCATCCGGTTCGTCGATAACCGAAAGACATTGCCGACCCGGCCGAGATAGGTATAGTCCGAGTTGGCGTGCACTTGTCCTTGACCCTGGATATTGTAGGAAATCCGGGTATTGCCACTCGTATACGTGAGCCCCACCGCATAGGTGTGTTCGGGGATCCCGCTGAAACTGCTGCCCACCACATAATACGGAAATTGTCCGCGATAGCGGGGTGTAATTCCGATCAGGCGACTCTTATTCCACGAGTACGTTCCGTTAATGGCTATCGCACCGAGATTGGCCGTGCCCTTGGCACCCCACCCTTGATTGCGTACACTCCCGATATTCAGGTTCCGCGTCAAAAATCGAGGTCTCTCCCATGGCGCAATGCCAAAGGCAGTTCGCCATATAGGAAGCAAATCCACGCTGTCGACCGTTGGCTCCACGATCAAATGGTCGACCGTCTGATTATATCGTGTACCTCCAGCGATCCCCGAGCGCCAACATAGAAGTCCGCCCCACCTTCCCATCCTTGCTGTGACTCTGGGACCAAGTCCGGATTCGCGAGTCGCGTTACATCTGTCCCCCATAATCTCCTGATGATTTCATCTTGACTCTGATCGAGACTGTATTGCCCGGCGTCTTTGGCGCCCACGCGTGGCGGCCGGGTCGCTGTGCCGTAGCTGGCACGCAGCTTGGCCGTCAGTCCGCCAACGTCCTGAGAATACGCGATCCCGTAGCGCGGCTCCAAATTGGGATTCTGATCTTTGCCGATATTGGGGTTGTAAACCGCGCGCACCCCATACGTCAGGAAGAGCGCATCCCATAGTCCGACTTCACTCTGCAGAAAACCACCATGCTCATGCACTTGCGTCTGGAAATACCCCCATCCGTTGTAGTCGACAGAGATATAGTGGCCTGAGGTTCCGGGTGCCGGCACATAGTTACTGCTCATGTTCTGATTGGCACTGTGCGACTCATCGATCCCCACCGTCACAATCGCCCTTGCGAGCGACGCCAACGGAATCCGCACCGTCGTAACGTAGGCAGCCGTCATCCGATTCGTCGTCCCGCGGAGTAACGTATACGTCGTATCGCCGGGCGATCCGTACGTCTGATTGATTTTCCGCGACATCGCGTCCAACTGATCGACACCGAGCGTCACCGTGTGCGACCACCAGGGCGTCATCGTATACGTGCCCGACAGGCCCGCCTGTCGATCCGTGTTCGCTCCTCGCGTGTGGTCCGGAATCGTCGTGGCATAGTTGCCCGTGCCATCGGCGTTCCGCACGTCAATCACCCACTGATCCAATCCATTCGACTGATTCCAATTCTGCAATACCCGGAGGTTCGCGTCCACTGCAAACGCCCCAACGTTGAGCCGCGCTCCACCAAACCCACTCGCCGTTTGGCCCAACACCGACGGCACCCACGACCCTTCATAGACCCATGATCCACCCACGCTGTAGCTCAAGTTTCCATCCACTCCCGACGCTGAGGTCTCGGCGAGATGGTTGGGCGCCAGCCCCGTACCAAAACTGTTCTGCGTCCACTTACTCTTGAGAGTCGCCTCTACTTGAGGCCGGGCCGAATGTCCTCGTTTGGTGAAGATCTGCATGACACCATTGATGGCGTTCGATCCGTAGATAGTACTCGCTTGCGGTCCCGTCAGAATCTCGATCCGTTCGATGCTCGCAGGATCGATCATGCCGAGAAAATTCCGGTTGGCCAGTTCCACCCCGTCGACATACGTCTTGATTCCCTCCGTATTTCCGGGCACTCCAAAGAGAGATCCACCACTCAAATTGGTACTTCCTCGCGAGACCACGGAGACTTCGCCCGGACTGGCGGCGCCTTGTTGCCCCGTGCGATTGATGAACAACCCCGGAACATCTCCGCGAAAAAGCTCATAGAGTCGGGTCACTCCCCGCTCCTGCAGCTCTTTCCCCGTGATGATCGTAATGGCAGTCGGCACCGCCTTGAGCTCCGTGGCCACCACGGTACCAGTGACGACGACCTGATCGAGTTGATTGACACTCGCGTCCAGCATGACCTCGATCGTTGTGTCTCCACCATCGTTCACGACGACTGATTGTGTCCGCTTCGCATAGGTCAGTTTGCGGGCGTGCACCACATGTGTCCCCGATGCCACGCCGCGAATGCGAAACCGCCCATCACCGTCTGTCGTCACTCCTTTCTTGGCATCATCCATGAGGATGACGACATCTCGAAGCGGCAATTTGGTCTTCGCGTCACGGACCACACCAGAAATGATTCCCTCGACACGGACGGACGCGACGGAAGCTCCTGGCGCGGCCTTGATGGCGATGACGTCATTGATGGCGATCGACACGCCAAGCCCCGTCCCTCGCAACACGGAGTCGAGCGCGTCACCAAGTGGCATTTTGCTCGCATGCAACGAAACCATCGTTGCCACGGCATCGAGCAGTTGCTCCTGATAAACGATCCGCACGTTGGCATTCGCCGCGAGCGCATCGACCGCCGACTTCACGCCAACATGATCGAGATCGATCGAAACGGGAGTCTGGAGTACAGTGCTTTTCGATACTACCAACGACGATTTGCTGGCAACTTGCTGCGCAACGAGCGACGTCCACACCGGGTTACTCGTCTCGCACACGCCAATGGTCACCGCCACGCCCACCACAAATCCAAACGTTCGACAGCGCAATTGTCTCATTTCCCCATCTCCACGGAAGGTGTGAACGGTTGATGCCCCAACGGTATTTTCGGACTCGCTCGGCGTTCCTCATGCCGAATCAAGGTGACTGTTTTTCCGTCGAACCGCATATCGACTTCCAGGACGTATTTCAGCAATGCCATCATTTCGAGCTCATCACCAATCGTGAAGCTCATGGACACATTGCGATGCGTCAGGACGGAATCGTCGAGGTGAAATTCGTATCCATACCACTGCCCAAGGACGGCTAATAACTCGGGAACTGAAACGCCTTTGAACACCAGTTGTCCACGCGCCCAATCGGCATACCGCTTCGATGCGTGCTCGGCCACCAACACAGTCGTGGAATCTGTCGCTCGCGCCATCTCTCCTGCCGTCGCGACGACGGAGGCATGTCCCGTTCCGATTCGGACACGTCCGCTCCCCACATGCACGTCGACAGCAGCATCATCTCTGGCGCGAACCGCGAACATTGTTCCAAGGACTGTTGTCGTCACTGATCCGGTCCTGACAACGAAGGGACTCCCGTTCGCGGCCCGGACATCGAACAACGCTTCGCCGCGAAGCTCGATGGTTCTATGGGATTGATTGAACCCTGCAAGCGTGCGAAGGTGCGATCCAGACGTCAATCGAACTCGGCTACTATCTGGAAGTGTGATGACGAGTTGCTGCCCCACGGTCGTCGCGTATTCGGTGGAATGGGACGGCGATGGTGTGGCTCGTGTTGCCATCCAGACGACGACGGCCGCGCAGATCGCGGCAATGAGATAGACGGGGAACCGTAGGTGCAGGGACTGTTTTCCCAACCATAGCCTCCCCCGAGCAGATGTCGGAGGAACCGCTGGCCCCTCACCTGTTTTCGCGGCCATTGCGGAGTGAAGCTCCGCAAGTCCCTCTGTGGCGTCCCAAGCCGACGCCTCCAAGCCCCCCGTCACCGAGAGCCGATATCGAATCGCGTCGAGCACCTGTGCCGCGGCCGGATGTTCCGCCAACTGGCGCACCACATCGGAGCGCTCCTGGTCGTCACATTCGTGGGCGGCGTATCGCTCTAACTGCGCGAGGTCGATCCGCCGCAGCGGGTGAAGGGGGTCTCCCATGCCGGAAAGACAACCCGGGCGGGCGAATTCCACACCTGCAAAAAAAATTTCTTATCCGTCCTGGACGTAAGTATCGACGATGTCCTGCAGCACCGCCCTCGTACGGGTGAGTTGCATGCTGACCGCCTTGACCGACGTCCCAACGATTGCCGCGATCTCGGCCAGGCTCATCCCATGACGCCACCGAAGCACGGCAACCTCGCGACGCTGGAATGGGAGGTGATCGATGGCCTCGTTCAACGCAGCAAGAAAGCGGTCGATATGCAGCTGCGCATCGGGACTGAGCGGAGGTTCGCTCGCGCCGGGGGCGACGTTGGGACCGACGCGCGTAGAAAGTTGTTCACGCCGGCGCCGAGCACTGAGATCGTTCAGGGCACGGTTGCGAACGGCGTGAAAGAGGTAGGCGGCAATGTGGTCCGGCGCCCACGTCGTGTGATCCCGCCAGATATTCAAGAAAACATCCTGTACGGCATCATGTGCCGCAGCAGGATCGTGGGTCAACGACGACGCGTACTCAGCGAGCTGTGCATAGTAGCGGAGATAGAGCGTGTCGAATACGGCGGTATTGCCACGGCGGATGGCGGCAACAATAGTCTCGTCTGCCGTTATAGAAGCAGTCTGCCTGGAACGATCGTTCGGATGGCGTGCGGAATGAAGGGGATCATGACGCGCGTCGTCCGCGGAATCGGCACTGAGCCACAAGTGAAGCGAGACGGCCATACTGGCCCCAATGGTACAACGGAGGCCGACGCTGCACCAGCGTCAATTCCGCCGCGGTCAATTCCGCCGCGTGTCAAGCGTGGATTAAACAGTCATCGGCTCACCGATCGTGCGCGAACGATTGTCCCCAGTTCGTTATCACGCGTTATCGGCGAGCGCGGAGAAGTTGAAATCGCGGATCATCAGCGGTGGTACGAAGGTAAACATCGGGGAAGTCGGGGAAACGTTCCCTGTGCCATCACATGTTGGTAGCTCTAGTGTTCTCTTATTCTCGCGGATTCGGACGTTCCCAACGCCCCGATTCCGCAGCACAGAACACTGCGTCAATCACAGTCATGTTGGCAATCGCGCCGTCAAGGGACACGGGATTTCTCCTGCGCCGCGAAGGGCTCGCGAAAACGCATCGCCCTGGAGGGTATCTCTTCCTCAATACAGGCTTCGCAGGAGAAACTACTATGGGGGATACAGGATTTGCGCATCCATCATCCTGGATGGGGACGACGATCAGGCGTTGTCAGCGAGTGCGGAGAAATTGAAGTCGCGTACCAGCATAGGCGGGGCAATTACCGGAGGATACGGCCATTGCTCACCGTTGGGTGGCGTGAAGCCGAAGGCGATGCGTCGTGGCGTCCCGAGCGCCAAGACCCGATTGAACGCCAAAAACGGCGACTCGTAGAAGCGGAAATCCTTGACGGGGCGTTTGATCTTCCCGTCCATGATCAACAGACATCCATCGCGCGTAAAGCCTTCCATCGTCCCCGACCAGGGATCGGTGATGGTGATCGTAGCGAGCCGATGCACGTAGATTCCACGCTCACAATTGGCGATCATCTCCTCGACCGAGGTCGGCCCGCCGCTCATTCGAACGCACTTTGGATCTCGCAACGGCGTCAGTCCCAGCTGAAAACCATCACCCACCCCCACCGAGCGGCGTTTGATGACACCATGCTCCACCCACGTCACCTTGCCGCTCGGATAGGGCACGCCATCCGGAAAGAACGGGAAGTCGCCACCTTCCGGATCGGTCGGATCCGTCGTCAACGTGATGCGAGGATCGAAGAGCCGTTCGCCCAATTTGCCACGCGCCGTCGGCGCCTCTCCCGGGTTGCTGAACGGACTCCAGTGCGTCGCGTCATAGAGCTCCGCCATCTGTTGCAGAAACTGCCCCACCGCAGTGGCGGAAAGAATCGTGGTGTAGCGCCCTGGCTCCAACCGAGAGGCGTTGAGTTGCTGGGTGGCAGTGGCCAGTGCGTCGTGCGCGACACGTTCGGGGTCGAGGTGATTCCAGTTACGGTGCGCGTGGCCACTCCACCCCGACGTTGCGCCATCAGCGCTGTGCACCGTCAAGGAAATCTCACTGTCAGTCGCTTCGCCCCACTGTGTCACCTTCATCGCATCATTGAACGAGCACACTCCAATCTCCGAGACCGCGACCGTGCCGGCCCCTTGCCAGTCGGTCCCCGCGAGTGGCGCGAACAGCCGCGCCAGCATTGTCCCCCGCTCAACGTCAGACGCCGCCGCGGTCTGCGCATGCCATGTGGTGGACGGGAGATACGTGTACGTATGGGGCTGATAGAGCTGATCCCACGCCATGCGGTCCTCCTGCTCCTCTGGCGAGAGTGGCGGATCGGGAACCGGTTTGACCGCATGTAACAGTACCTGCCGCAAGGTCTCCGGATCTCGTACATCTGTGGCGACCCAAACCATGCCAAAGAACCGGTTGATCGTCCCGAGCTTGACCAACCAATGAATGGCCAAGTCGTCGACGTCGATACAGCGCGGTAAATGCTCGGGATAGCGCATCGTGACAGCCGTCGCCGTGTGCTTGATGTGGATCTCGCCGCGGGGCTGATCGCACGTCTCGCGCACGAACTGCCCCAGGGCCATCGCTTCCCGCTGCGTCATGATGCGCCGGACATCGGCTGGGACCGGACGCCCCTCCGCCAGCGCCTGGGCCCGATCCGCGCGCCGCTCCAGGAACGAGGCGAGCACGGACTGCGACGATCGGGATGACAACGATGGGACGAGTAATGATGACCGCATAAACGTTGGGACTATTGAGCGAGTGAATGTGTAAACGTGGATGCACGCGACGTACGACGTACAGTGCGCGGCGCCGACGAGCAGCACGGGTGCTGCGTCGGTATTAGTGATTGAGGACGTCGATGCCGGTGTACAGAGCGGCCGGAGCGGCCACGCTCGTCTCCATGCGGCGCGGCGGGAGTCCCATGTATGTTTGGCGGGTGTTTTCCCCGAGCGTGCTGGCGTTCCCCAGCGCTTTGAGCGATTTGAATAGCTTTTTTGTCCCAAACTGGAGTGACGCCCCATAGAGACGGCGCACCAACTGGCCCCCTTTCACCTCGAACATCATCATGGGGGACACGGTGCGCCCACCCGTCCCATCCGGATTCACGACCGTGTAACCTCCGCGAACCACAAGGCCTGTTCCCATCTGCCTGGCCAGCTCATCGAGCGTTCCCCCAGTTGCTGCCGCCGGCACCGACAGGGAGGCCGGGACTTCCGTCGGCGGATCTGAAGCTCGGGTCGCCACCGCACATCCCAGGAGCGACGGCACATCACCAGACAGACGCGTCGCCAAAATCGCGTGCGTGGCACGCGTGGTGATGTAGTTCACCACCGTGCCATTCGTGATGAGCGGACCACTGGTGGCCGCCACGCCTTCGGCGTCCCAGCGACACGCACCAAATGCGGGTGGCGCATGCTCCACCCGTAGCGAGAGCGCCGGCGAGAAGATCTGGCGTTGTACTACCTCATTGATCGGCCGCAATGGACTGGTGCCACTGATGTCCGCGTCGTAACCTAGCGCTCGTCGCAATGACAAGGCCGGGACCATGGCCGCCTGCACGAGTCCGGCATGTGCCGCCCCATCGAAGACGACATTGTAGCGGCCGACATCGATCATGCCGCCTGGCATCACTTCGTACCGGTGCAGCTCCTGCGCCATCTGTTCCAGCTGGTCGAACCGGTGCAGCCGCGCAATCACTTCAAAGCCCCCCGTGCACGAACCGCCAGGAAATGACAGGATGAGCTCTTCCCCGGGACCGCGCATGCGCCAGTTCCCACCGCGCACCACGTTACCACGGATGATCACGTCACTCAGATACTGCGTGAGGAGCGAGCCGTCGGACGAGGCATTGACGCGCGTCTCCGCCCGAAACATGTAGTCGACATAGCGCCTGACATGCATGCCGGCCAGCCGGACGTCCTCCAAGCCGTTCAGCGTTTGATTCACGTGATCATGCTCGTCGATCGAGATGGCGAACGGGTCGGTCTCGATGGGCGCGCGCCATTCGCCCATCACCACTGGCACCGGGGGCAGCGCTCCCTTGTCCCCTGTTGTGTGTAGCGCGGCTGTCACGAGCGTCACGTGCGACGCAGCGGCGGCGGGATTCGGTGTGGCATTCGCGTCTGGCGCGCGTGCGAGTCCACGCGCCGTGGCCACCGCCGACTGCGCCGCGCGCGCCAAACGATCGGTCGTGGGATCGCCGCCGCCCACGAAGGCCTCCACGCCCCCAACGCGCACTCGGAGCCCAAAGCTATAGGTCACACTGGCGGGATGGCCGCCATACGTGCGTTGGTCGCCCAAGCGGATATCCGCCCATTCGGCGCCCGCGTGCATCGCCGCGTCAATGGCGGCCTTTGCCAATGTGCGCATGGTGGCGGCATCAGCGACGGGCTCTAGAAAATGATGCACCGGTGCCGGCGAGCGTCGGGGGACAGCCATGAAGCGCGTTCCCAACGCTGGAGTCGCGGCCATCAAACCACGGAGATGCGGCGTGACGAGCTCACCGGTCATGGCGAGCGACGATGCAGTAAGAAACCGACGGCGGGTCAGCATTGACACCAGGACAACCAAAGGAAAGAGGAAACAACGACAGAACTGGGAGACATGGGCACGACTATCATGCGACTATCATGTGACTATCAGTCATGTGACCATCAGCGCGCGGCCGATTGCACCGGAGATGGCTCCGACACCACCGCCTGCGGACTCCGGTCCTGCCCATTGCGGTCTTGCACCTCGTGCTCGCGCCGATCGCGTTCCCGCACCAAGGCGTTGAGTGCGCGCCACATCGGATCTTGTGTCGACTGCACGTCGTAACTATCGAACCCAAACCCCATGTACCGAATCACGCCGCGGCCGTCGACAATGTACACGGTCGGGCCCACGGAGATTTGCAACGCCTTCCACAACGGCGACTCGCGCGGTAGCGCGCCCCCTCCAGGGGTGGAATCTTTGACCGGTGCCCAGATGGCAATCGGGAAGGTGAAATGCCGGCGATCGATGTACCACTTCTTGAGGTCCTGCGCTTCCTCCTCGGGCTCGACGAAGTCCCCATTGAACGTTCCTTCCGACCGTTCGTTGAAGATGACCTCAACTCCTTTCGGCAACAGCGGCGATGCCTTCTGCGCATTGCGCAGCCCGGCTTGACAGCCACCACAGGAAAACCATCCAAACGCCACGATCCGAATGATCCCATCATCCAACGCGAGCGTCCGCGCACCGAGCGCCGCATCGGACACCAGAGGTGGGCGGTCATGATTGAGCCAGTGCGTCGCGATAAATGGCGGCATCGGCTTGCCATACCACGCCACCTGTGCGAACAGATGCTCGGCTTGGGGTTGCATCTCCTGCTGCAACACTCGGAGCAGCGTATCCCTCGCCACCTCGGCGGGTGTCGGCGCCGCTTCGCGCTTGAGCACGATGAGCAACGAATCGATACGCGTATACCCATTGGGCAAGCCCGCCAGACTGCGGACCAGCGTCACCAACCCTCCGCCATTGACGATGATCTCTTGCACACGCCCTTCGTATGGCATACCGGCAAGCACTGCAACGGCCTTGAGCCCCCAGGCGACGACCGAATCGGTCTGTCCCCGCCCGTCGAACGCACCCATCATCAAGAACCGGCTCTGGAGCAATTGGTGGTTGGCAACCGCTCTGGGAAAGGCGGCCAACTGTTCCACGTAATCACGAGCCAGCCCGATGCGCGCGGTGGTGATGTCGCGCCGCAGAAAAGAGCTGATCATCATGCCTAGCGCCAAGACGCTGTCCTTGACCGTCACACCGGGTGTCTTGAGCCACGCATCGAGGTGACGTTGTCCCTCCGTGTCATGGCCCAGATGCACGTCCAAGTGGGCCAGCCCCAAGTAATAGCGTGGCGCCAGCGGCGCGCCGTGCAAGTCTGCCATGCGGCGTCGGACGACACTGTCGATTACTCGCCACACCGAGTCCGTCTGCTCGGTGAAGCGATCGTTCGTCACGACTCGGTCAGCACCTTGGAGTCCGGCGAGCCAGGCCCGGCATTCCAACTCTTCTACGTACGCTTCGACCGTCATCGATGCCGGCTCGGCGACTACTGCAGATTCGACAGAGTCAGGACGAACACGCGCCAACGTGTTGGACATGGAAGGCGAGGCGGAGACATTGCCAGCCACAAACGCCATACACACACTAAGAAGCAGCAGTCGCACCTGAAAACCGCATTCGCTACGGCCAGTGGCAGCTCGATGCGTGTCAGCAAAAGAAGGCATAAGGAAGGAGGTATAAAACATCATCTTGCTATGAATCTCCAACACTTGGCAATGTGGTGGTCACGGGAGGAAATACAGTTGCGTCAGACGTACTGACAGATTCGTGACCACTTGCTCGGGGGATGGGTCAGAATCGCACGCGCAGACCAAGGCCAGTCGTCCGCCCCGCCTGTGGTACGAGCGGATTGTTCTCGCTCAGATACGAATTATGCAGATTGTTGATCTGTATCAATCCTTCAATCTGCCGCGTGAATCGCTGAGAGACATTCACATCTCCGAGGTAATAGCCGGATCGCATGTAATAGAATGGATTGGGGACTTGCATCCTGGGTCGATACATCTGACTCCTGGTGTTTCCAATCCCTGTTCTGTAGAAAAAGTCATACGCATGATCTCGCCACGCCCCTTGGCCTTGAAGATTGTACGCCACCCGTGTCCCACCGCGCGCATACGCCAGCCCCACTGCATACGTGTGCTCCGGAGTCCAATTGAACGGAACTCCCACCGCGAACTGTGGCCACTGTCCACGATACTTGGGCGTGATGCCGATCATCCGGCTTTTCGTCCACGAATAGGTCCCCGTCGCCGTGAACACTCCCACGTTCAATGTGCCAACCCCCTGCCATCCTTGGTTGCGGACGCTCCCGATATTGAGAAACTGCGATTGGAGTAACGGACATTGCCACGGTGCACATCCAAGTGCGGTACGCACCGCAGGCAACATGTCAACGCTATCGACCACGGCGTTGATGATGAGATTGTCGACCGTCTGATTGAAGCGTGTGACCTGCAGCGATCCACGAGTGCCGAAATACAACTCCAATCCACCCTCACCTCCCCGCTGTGACTCAGGCAGCAAATTGGGATTTGAGAAATAAAATACATCCGTTCCGACATACGGAATGAAGTAGCTGTCTTTGACGCCATCTTTTAAACCCGCAGCTGGCGGTCGCGTCGCGGTGCCATAGCTAGCACGCACTTTCGCGGTAATTCCGGCAATGTCCAACGCATAGGCCACGCCGTAGTGGGGCTCCCAATTTGGGTTTTGGTCTGCGCCAATGTTGGGATTGTAGACGGCGCGGAGCCCATAGGTGAAGAACACCGCATCCCACACGCCAACCTGACTCTGCAGGAATCCTCCATGCTCATGGGCTTGATCCTGGTTATAGAGCCACTGAGAGGTTGCAGCATACGCACCCACATATTGACCAAAAACGCGGTTCGAACTGGTGTGGGATTCATCCACCCCCAGCGTCAGCACGAGTTTCGCGAGCGCCGTGATCGGGAGCTGGAGTGTCGTATTGTAGGACGCGGTCAATCCACGATTCGTTGTCCGTATGAGGAATTGGGCCGAATCCGCCGGCGTACCGTAACCTTTGCTGAACTGCTGTCCCACCCCAGTAAACTGATCGAGGCCAACCAACACCGTATGCGACCACCACGTCGTCATTGGATAGGCGACACTCCCGCCCATCGCCCGGTCCGTGCTCGTCCCACGATATTGCAAGGGCGCCGCGCCACCGACGTATCCCGTCAACCCCTTTCCCTCGCCCGCTAGACCTCTCTGGCCGTCATCCCGGGCATTCGTCGCGTTTTGGTCTTGATAGACGCGCAGATTGGCATCGACTGTGAATGGCCCCATCGTAATCCGTTCTCCGCCGAATCCGCTCAGTGTTTGCTCCTTGACGCTCGGGCTCCACGAGCCGACATACCCCCATGAGCTTCCCACGTTGTAGCTGCGCCGTCCTTCAACGCCGGACGCCGACAACTCCGCTCTGTGCGTGGGCGCAAGTGCGGTATTGAAATTGTTCTGCGTCCAGGCGCTCCGCAGGTCGGCCGTCAATTGCGGTCGAGAAGACAGGCCTCGTTTGGTGAAGATCTGCATCACCCCATTGATCGCCCCTGAACCATAGATCGCCGAGGCTTGCGGACCGGTCAGGATCTCGATGCGCTCGATGGACGTAGGATCGATCAACGCCAGACGTGTTTTGTCTGCTAACTCGATGCCGTCAACATAGGTTTTGATCCCATCGGCGCTGCCGCCCAAATTCGCTGTCCCACGCGACCAGACATCCACGGCCCCCGGGTACCCCGTCCCCCCACCACTCGCTGAGAGCGAGCCGGTCCGTCGAACGAACAATCCCGGCACATCCCCACGAAAGAGCTGGTCGATCCGCGTGATCCCCCGCTCTTCCAACTCCTTCGCCGTGATCACCGTGATCGCACTCGGCACTGCCTTCAACTCGGTTGGTACTACCGTACCAGTCACCACGACTTGATCGAGCTGATTTGCACTGCGCGCCAATGCCACCTCGATCCTGACCGTCTCCCCGTCCACCACCGTCACATTTTTTGTCACCTTTGCATATCCCAATACACGCGCACGCACCACATGGGGGCCGGCGGCCACATTCGCGAACTGGAAGGCGCCGCTCTCGGTGGATCGCACACCAGCCTTTGCGTCGTCCAACGTGACAGTCACGCCGCGCAGCGGCGTCTGTGTTTTACTATCGATCACCTTGCCGAGAATCATCCCTTGCGTCATCGGAGGCGTCAGCGTAGAGATCATCACCATGGACGACGCGATGACGGCGTGAAAGCCGGTTCCCGCCAACACGTGCTCGAAGGCATCATCGGCCGGCATGTCACGCACGTGCATCGTCACCCGGCTCGACGATGGGATTTTTGTCGATGGGATATAGAGCTCCAAATGGGCTTGTTGCGCGATCATTCGGAGCACGGACTCGAGCGTCACGTCAGTGACATCGAGTGTCACCCGTGCGGACTTCGTCACTTCATTGGGGAGTGTACTGACCGCTACGGATTGTCCGCCAACAGACGTCACGAGGATCAGACCATAGCACATCCCGGCTACAAGCATCGATCGTACAGCATTAGCGCCCATACTGCCTCTCCGGTTGTTGGAAATGATGGAATAAACGCTCACTCGTGGAATGCGGCATATCGCGCGCAGATCGCCCGGTCATGAGCGTGAACATCCCGTTGTCGTGCACCACATGCGCATTCAGGATCACACCGATCGCATTGAGGACTTGCGCCAACGGCCGTTGCACCTTCACGTCCGCGGAGACGACCTCGTTCGCCAAGGCTGAATCCGCAATTCGGATGTGTACGCCGTACACCCGGCTCAACGTCTTCACCACGTCACACAACGGCGTCCGGGTGAAGCGCAACTCGCCATGTGTCCATCCCGTGTAATCGTCCGGTGCGACACCTTCCTGCACGGACACACCGGAATCCGACACTTCCGCGTGCATTCGCGCGGAGAGCACGATTCCCGAGTGGCTGACATCACCTCGCCCACGTGCGCGGAGCGATACGCGGCCGTCTTCGACGACGACGCCACTGCGCAACTCGTCTGGATATTGCCGCACGGCAAAGCGCGTTCCCAAGACGCGTACCACGGCACCGCGCGTGATCACCGTCAACGGATTCTTCGGATGGGCGGTGACCGTGAAATACGCTTCGCCCATGACGTCCACACTCGCCGCAGACACTGTCACCGTTGTCGCTGGCGCAAGCATCATGGTCGACCCATTGCCCCACCGAACAGTCGCAATTTCGCCGACCCGCGTCCGGTACGTATGCACGACGTGACCCTTGACAGTACCTCGGTCGCGGAACACGCTGCGTCCAATCAGCAGGATGACGGCACCAACCAGCGCGGCAGTGATCAGAGGTCGATGCATGAAAGACGCTAGCCCTTTGAACAGAGTCTGTCTTCCCTGACTTCCCCGCAGCGTCCGTCGCCCCAATCCTTCCTGCCAGCCTCCCTGCCGGGTCTTCCCCAGCGTCCGCGCTGACACCGCGCCCACAATCCGGTTGGCACGTTCGACCGCATCAACCGCGTCAGCGGCGGCACTTCGGAAGCGATACCCTGATCTCAGGTGCGATAAGACAACACCAGTCTCCCCCGCGTTGCGTAACCAGCGCACGATCGCGTCGCGCTCTACGACATCGCTCTCCCCCGCAAGATACCGGTCGACCGCATCCCACGCGGGCGGGTCGTCAGCGGGGGGCCGAGATGGGGCGGAAGTGTCTGCCATGCGTGGAAGACACCCGAAGTTCTCCAAAGGCCCGTTTTTTCTTGTGAGGGCGCCGAACGCGCCGTTCCACTCCTACCGGAGCGAACGCAACTCGGTGTACAGCGCGCTGAGGGTCCGCGCCAGCAACTCCTTCGCCGCCTTGGGGGAGATCTCGAGTGCCACCCCAACCTCGGCATGCGACAACCCATGCTCGTACCGCAACGCAATGGCCATCCGCCGGCGTTCCGGCAGTCGCGCGATCGCCTGGCGCAGTGCAAGGAGCTCCGCGGTCTGTTCGAGCACCTCTGTCGAGACGGGCTCGGTTACTTCCTCGAACAGAGCCATGCCGGACGTTGCATAACGAGCTCGCACCGCACGATGCTTCACCAGATTCATTGCGCCATGGCGAACGGCGCCGAGGAGGTACGCTCGCGGTGAGGTGTGCGGGAACCACTCCGCGCGGTGCATCCAGACTTTGGCAAACACATCCTGCGCGAGATCCGCCGCGGCTTCCCGATCATGAACGATGCTCGTGCCGAACCGTACGGCGACCGGAAACTCCCGCTCCATCAAGGTACGAAATGCGTCCGCGTCACCATCCTGAATGCGCGCGACGAGCCGACGGTCCGCATCGACGGCAGTGCGGTCGACAGGCGGATCGGCTTCGACGGCCCGCCACGCGTCTGGTGGATCCGGCGCGGCGAGGAGGAGTGCCAGGTTGAGTACCGAGGTGGACACTGACACATAATTGGGACGCGCTCTGGAACCGTCAAGGTCTTCCTGACGGGATCAACGACAGGCACACACACGACTTTCACTGTGCATGTCACCCTGCCACGTGTGTCACACCGCGTCCGCCGTCGCCGTGAAGTTGAAATCCTGCACCATCATCGGCGGGGCGATCACCGGCAACCGTGGCCACCGCAACTGAAACTCCGACCGCACCCGCGGCGCGCCGAACGCCACACGTTCCGACACGCCGACCATCTCGACTTTATTGAAGCTGAAAAATGGCGACTCGGTAAAGCGGAAATTCTTGATCGGCTTACTGATCTTCCCGTCTTTTACGAAGAAACAGCCATCGCGCGTCACACCGGTCATCAACATCGTCTTTTCGTCGACGACGTCGATATCGGAGAAGCGGTTGACGTAGACCCCTTCCTTACAATTTGCGATCATCTCATCGATCGTCGCGGTCGTTGTTCCCGGCACGGTGGTCAAGCATGCGGAACGCGGCACGTCGGCGGCTGGGAGACGGCGGCTGGAGGAACCGAGCGCATCGTATGCGAGATTGGTGAGAATGCCCTTGTCGATCCACGTCACCGCGCTCGTGGGATACCCCCACACACGGTATTCCAATCCGCCGAGTTCGAAAAATGGCGGAAAGCCACCGTTCGGATCGGCCGGATCGGACACGAGTTGCAACCGAGGATCGAAGACGCGGCGCCCCAGCTTGGTCGTGCGACCACCAACGCCGGTCAAATCGCTCAAGGGCGAGTACCGACGACGTACCCGCTCCCCCTCGAACGCTGGAGCCATCGCGTAAACGAGTTGGGCCACCGCCGCCGGGCCCAAGATCGCGGTCCGCCGCCCAGGTTCCAACGCTACCGGATGGCGGCTCATTTTCGACAATTCGATCGCACGCGCCGTCACTGCAGTAGGGGCGATCTTCGACCAATCACGATGCGCCGCGCCAGCCCAGCCAGACCCCGTTCCATCGGGCGATCGGGCCGTAACGGTGACTTCATTGTCGGTTTCTTCCGCGAACGCCGTCAATCCTTGTTTGTAGACATATACGACCGATCGTGCAATCGATCCCACTGTCGCAGCACCAATAAGTCCGGCATCGTGAATTTGCTCGATGATCGCCGGGATGGCCTCGGCACGCGCGGTGTCCATGGCGGCCACGCTACTCTCGTAATACAACGATACGGGAGGAATGGGCTTGGCGTTGTACGTGAAGTATTGCGGGTCGTCTGGATCGTCGGGCTCTTGCTCGGATGCCGGAGGACGCGGCGGCCCCATCCGCTCGACGGCATCGAGAACGCGTTGCAGCGTTTTGTCGTTCAATTGATTGGCATCGATGGAAACGGGGAGCCCGCTCCCATATCTCGACGCAAGATAGAATCGGACACGATCGCCATCTTGCGTCGTCAAGACACGTCCGTTGGCAACTTTCGTCAACGCATTCGACACGTGCTCGACATTGACACTGTACCATCGGTCGCTTGCAGCCAGCAACTTCCGCCCGATCGCCAGCATCTCCTCGCGCCCCAACACTCGGCGCGTTCCCGGCGCAGCAGACGCAGCAGACCCGGAGCTCAGGGAATTGGTCATGTGAAGAGCCTCCCGATTTGCAGCATGTCGAGACTGCTGACACGCGCCGCCGGTGACAGGACGGGTTGAACCGCTTTCGCGTACGTTTCGCCACGCCAATCGATGTGCGCCCGGCTTTGCACGGTAGTGCTATCTCCCATCATGGTGATGTCTTTCCAGAACGACTTGGTTCGAAATTGCGCCATCCCACCGAGCAAACGGCGCGTAATTTGTCCCTTCTTGACTTCGAAGAGCATCTGCGGGCTGAACGATCCCCCGGACAGCTGTTGATCCGACGAAACACTCCAATCGCTGACGCCGCGCAACAGGACCCCATTCGTGAGCTGCTTCAGCATTGCTTCGAGCGTCGGCCCCGATGTCCCTGGCGCAACGATGAGCTGGGACCCAGCGCCAACGGGAGACGTGGTCGGCGCCCACGCCACGGCGGAGCCTTTGGCCCGCATCGGATGCCCGCGCTTGGCGTACCACGTCGACAACGTCGGCGCCGTGAAACGGGTCGTGAAATAATCGACCACTCGTCCTTTCTCGATCACCGGGAACGTTTCCGTGGCGACCCCTTCATCATCCCATTTGGCCGCGCCGAAGTACGGGAGCGACCGATCGGCGACCACGCTCAATTGTGGAGAGAAGAGTTGCTGCCCCACGATCTCGTCCACCGGTGCGAGGAAGCTCGTCCCCGCGCCGTCGGCATCCTGTCCCAACGCACGTCCGAGATCGAGGGCCTGCATCACCGTCGTCGCAAGTATTTCTCCAAGGATCGCGCCGTCAATGATGGCGTCGTACCGGCCGACGTCGGCATCGGCTTCGGGATAATTCATGAGTTGGGCGGCTTCTTCCGTCGTCGCCTTGATGCGTTCCTGCGCCGCACTCCCCATCATGCATTCGAATCCCACACTCGCGGGGACGAACCCGGGAACGGGGAGCCGAATACCGGCGACGCGGAGCCTGGACTTCGCGTAGACATCGACCTTCGGGAGCGAGCGCATCGTGTGTTGCGTCGTCAGCGATCCTTCGCTCGACGCGAAAACACGCGTCTCGCCGATCCAGTAGAATTGAAGCGCGTATACGTTCCCATATCGAACCCGTTGGGCCGCGTCGATGAAGGCGCCGAGCATCTTGGCATGCGCGTCGGGCGAGATGGTGAACGGGTCGATCTCGAACGGCGATTTCCATTCCCCTTTGACGACAGGCACAGATACGGTGGCATCCGGCGTTCCCGAGACCCTGGCCATGCCGCGCGCGGTGGCCACCGCGGTCCGCGCGGCATGTGCCACTCCATCGGGTGTCGGATCGACGCCGAACGCGAATCCCCACGCGCTACCGACTCTGACTCGAACCCCAAACCCGTATTGGAGAAAGATGTCGCTGTACGGCAGCGGCATCAGATCGGGCATGCTCCAATCGATACGCCATTTCCGCGTATCGCCCACACGCACGTCGGCATACGACGCACCCGCGTGTGTGGCCGCGTCGACGCCGGCGAGTGCGAGTGCACGCAACGTTTCGGGATCGACCATGTCGGGGAGTAACGATGCCACGGGTTGCCGCGAGTGCATCGGGACGAGCCGCGGCGCCGCGTGTGCAGCGTGTGCAGCGTGTGCACCGCGCGCAGCTCCCAACGTCGCCCCCGCCAAGGCAAGCGACGACGTGGTCAGGAAATCTCGGCGAGAAAATGACGACATATCAGGAAAGCGAAGGAGACGAGCAGAGAGCAATTTCGAGAATTTGAATCAGTGCGCTGCTGGAGCCGCGTGTCCCGCTTCCGCGAGCAAATATTTGAGCGCATTGGAGAGCAGCGTCTCATCGAACCCGAACGAGATGTGACGCACGACACCTTTACCGTCAGTCACGACGAACCACGGGAACCCTTGAATGGGATACGCGGCAAACGTCGGACTTCCTTCTTGTCCACTTCCACCGTCCGGATCGTCGCGCCGGTTGCCGAGGAAGAGTGCGATCGGCATCCCGTACTGTTTGCGCTCTAAATAGTAGTGCTTGAGATGTTGTGCCTCTTCCTCGGGGGTGCATGGGGTATTGCCCCACACACCGCCATTACCATCGGAGACGTACCACATTTCCACCCCTGGAGGCGCAGCCTTTCGCATCCGCTCCAACTTGGGGAGCGCCAAGAGACACCCGGTACAGCCGTAATGACCATATTCGGTGATGCGAATCACACCATCGCCAAACGATTTGACACGCGCCCCTGGCGCCGCATCGCTCGTGTCGGTTGGCGTCGTCGTATTCCACCAATAATTCGCCGTCACCATCGGCGCGGGACGACCAAAATGCGAGGTCATTTGAATCACCGACGTCAATGCGCCGGTATTCTCACGTCCCAACTTGAAGCCAAGCGAGTCCTTCGTATCTTTCGCGAGGATGTCGGCGGGAACTTTGGCATATTCCATTAACCACTTCCCCAACGAATCGATCACCACTCGACCACGTGGCTGCCCCGACAACACGTCCGCGAACGACACGAACGATTGCCCGATCGATCCTGGTGCGCCCAGATCGAACCGGCGCCGGTTATAGGGAATGTCCGGAACGAACGACATCGCCTTGGACAGCTGCGTGATGACCGCGGCATTGTTCCCCGCGAGATAGTACGCGTCGGCCAGCGCTTGATGTCCTGAGAATTGCTCGAAGCCGGTACTCGCCGGCAAACCATCGAGCATCCGCATGTAGTCGAGCGCGATCCGCATCCGCGCCGTATCCGTCCCTTTCGCGCCGAACGCGCCGATCGCCAGCACCAACGTGTACGCGCGATCGGGGAGTGAAAGATCGGGGGTCGCGAGCCGCGCCGCGAATTGTTGCTTCGCGGCGCCTTCTCGCCCCGCCGCCACGTACAAAACGCCCATCGGATCCAGTTGAATTCCCTTGACCGGCGACGATTCGAGCGACGCCGCCCAATCCTTGGCGCGGCGCGCAATGAGCGGATCGATCTGTTCATTCCGCTGCACGAACTCACCATCGTCGCGAATCGACCCCGTGAGTCGCGTTCCGTCGTCCCCGACCATCCCGGTCAACGGATAGATGTACAGACTCCGCGCTTCTTCCGCCGCCGTCACCGTACGTCCTGGTGGCTCCGCCGCGGCTGACGTCGGCGCGGCGGCATTGGTCGGTCCTTGTGCCCGTGCTGCGTGCGTCGCGACGGCGTGGGCCGTGAAGAGTAGCGCGGTTCCCCGGCATAGCATGCGCACGAAGCCGCCAGGGCGAGAAAACAGGAACCTCATATAAAAACTCGAGTGCAGAGAGAAAACGATGTGCGACGTACCGCCGCGCGGTGCCGAGGGCAGATCTAGAGACAGATCTATAAACGGATGCGGAATCCACCCTTCGTCTGCCGTCCCATGACGGCGCTCGCTCCGAAGTAGTCGTTGGTGTAGTGATTCGCCAAATTCTGGATCTGGAGGACCGCATCGATCGTCGAGGAGAGACGATGCGTGGCGTTCAGATCGGCCAACATATATGGGTGGTTGAAGCTGATGTACGGCCATCCGACGTTCGTCAATCGATTTTGATCCAACCGGATGTTGCCATCGAGATTTCGGATCGAGAATGCGTCGCCCAAGTTCATGAGCTGCCCCGTCTCATTGAGATTGAGCGCAACCGTCGTTCCGGCCAGCGCGTACGTGAAGCCAAGGGCGAACGTGTGCTCGGGGAAATAGCCGAAGGTGGCACCCGGATGGTATTGCGGATACCGGCTCAAGGGGAATTGCGCGCGATACTTCTCGGTGATCCCGATCATGCGGCTCTTCGTCCAGCTATACGTCGCCTTGGTCGTCAGCGGGCCGGTCGTGACACTCCCTTGAAACTCCCACCCCTGGTTGCGAATGCTGCCGACGTTCGCGTTTTGGCTTTGCGCGGCGTACCCGTACCCTTGCGCATCCTGGCTGGAGCAATAGCTCAGGTAGTTGATGCCAATCCAATCGCTGCAGGGATACCCGCCGAACGTTGGGTTCGGCATGAGCGACCGTATGCTGTCGGCGCGAGGAATTTCTGTGATCAATCCATCCACCGTTTGATTGTACCGCGTCACGACGAAGGAGACGCGTTGTCCCATGTACACTTCCAGGCCGGCCTCTCCACCTTGTTGGAACTCGGGGGCCAAGGTGGGATTCGCGATCCGATTGTCGTGCGGGCCGTAGACACGGATAGCTTCCGCGTCTCGCTCGGTATGTCCACGCCTGAGCGACGCCGCGGGAGGACGTGTGGAGCGCCCATAGCTCGCCCGGAGCTTCGCCGTGATCGTGCCGAAGTCTTCCGTGAGCGCCATCCCGTATCGCGGCGCGTAGTTGGGCTCCGCCGCCGCCCCATACGTCGGGTTCCATTCAGCGCGCAATCCATACGTGAAGAACAGCTGATCGAGAAGCCCGAGCTGCGCCTGAACGAATCCTCCAGTATTGTGGCCTGGCTGGCGTTGAATCGAGGTATAGGCGCTGGTATTCGTCAACGTCCCCGTCAATGATTGCGGGAGTGCGTAGAGACTGACCGAGAGCTCCTGTCGTGTGTCGGCGCCCACCGTCACCGTCGCGTTGGAGAACGACGTCACCGGAACCGTCAACGTCGTGGCGTACCGAATCGAGCGCCGGGTGGATTGCGTCTGGTCATAATACAGCCCGGTATCCGTGACGGTCTTGTAGCTCGGCTTCACGTAGTCGATCAGTTGATCGTCCGTATCCTGCCCGAGGCCGAGCTCATGCGACCACCAGGAGGTCGGCGCGTAATTGAACGTCAATCCCATGGTTTGCCCCGCGAGCGACCATGACGTGGGAGGGACGAGCCCGCTGTTGCAGTCGCGACATGGCGCGAACCATCCTGTTTGGCGATAGTACGCGACCAGCTCGAGCTGCTCGCCACGCTGGAGATCCTGGGTGTTCGCGCGCCGGAATGTCGCGTCCGCCGCGATGCGTCCCAGCGGTGTCGTGAATTCCATCCGTACCCCGCCGTACGCGCCCACAGTCGTGGCCTTGGTGGCCGGCGACCACGGACCGGTGTGGGTCCACGTCATCCCGGCATTGTAGGACACGCGACCTTCGAGCCCGCTGACCTGTGCGCTGTAGTCGTGTTCCGGTGCCAGCGCACGACTGTAATTGTTCTGGATCAACCCGCTCGACAAATTGAGTACCAACGTCGGCCGTGTCGTCGATCCGCGTTTGGTGAAGACCTGCATGACACCGTTGATGGCGTTCGACCCGTAGATCGTCGATGCTTGTGGACCAGTCAGAATCTCGATCCGTTCGATGCTCCGTGGATCGATCTGATTGAGATACGATGGATCCGCGAGCTCGACCCCGTCCACATACGTTTTAATCGGGGGGTTTCTAGAAGGGGTAAATTGTCCAGCCGGCTCGGGAAGCGTTGCCGAACCACGCGAGAACATGATGACCTGACCCAAGAGAGACCCGGATCCGACATTTCCCGCGAACAGCCCTGGTACGTCGCCGTGAAATAACTGATCGATGCGGGTAATCCCTCGCTGCTCGAGTTCCTTCGCGGTGATCACCGTGATGGCGTTCGGGACCGCTTTGAGCTCTGACGGAATTACCGTCCCAGTCACGACGACCTGATCGAGTTGATTGGCGCTCACCGTCAACGTGAAGGCGATTTCGCTCGTGGCGCCGTCCGACACCGTAACTGACTTGGTCTGCTTGTTGTATCCGAGGAGCCGCACCGTCACGCGATGTGGCCCCGCGCTCACCCCTTTCAACGCGAAGGCGCCATCGTCGTCCGTCGTCACGCCGCGTGTCGCGTCGTCGAGAATCACCGTCGCACCACGCACCGGGTGCCCGTTGGTCGACACGACGCGCCCCGTAATTCCACCGGCGATCACTCCGTCGATCGTTCCGGCGGATTCTGTCACCACCAAATTCCCATCCGGCGTCGAGACAACCGTCAATCCCGCCGGCCGCAACACCTGTTCCAGTGCCTCGCCGAGTGTGAGCCGCGCTTTCCGTACAGTGACGCGTCCCGCATATTTCGCGACGTCGTCACCACGGTACACGATCAGCACGCCCGCGCGCGTCCCCAACGTCCGAATCGCCTCTTTCAAAGTCACGGCATTCAATCGAGGATCGATCACGCGCGCCAAAATCGCTTCGGCGGACCGCGACGTCGTCACCGTATTCTGCGCGGCGACCGCCGCCGAGGGGCGTGCTTCAGGCGACGCCGGGAGCGGGTGCTCCTGCGCGACGATGCTCGTCGCGACCGTCATCGCCGTCCCGATGAGCATGGGAACTCCGTATCCTACACGTTCGATCCAACGTTGCTTCTCCTTCATCGTCCAACCTCCCGGTGAATGGAAACTGTGCCGTCCGCGCCGTGCGGGTCCGTCCCCGGCGACGCGGGTCGGGTCTGTACATCATCGTGCGCGCTGCGCGCATGCAGGGTCACGATCGTCGTGTCGTTACGCCGATCGAAGGTGAGCGTGACCCGAAGCGCTGTTTTGAGGAGCGTCATGGCGTCCGCCGACGAGTGCGCGTTGAAGCGCGCGGTCAGCGATCCGTGCGCGAACGCCTGTACGAGTGAAGAATCGGCAACGCGGAACCGCATGCCGTACCACTGCGACAACGCCGTGAGCACGTCGCCGATGGGTGCTTCGTCGAAGACGAGCGTCCCGTTAGTCCAACTCGTGTACGACACGGCGTCGCCGGTCGTCGTCGCGACGGTCGAATCGGTCAGATGGGCAATGGTGCCCACGGCGACGATCGTCTCCGCGCCGCGACGTGTCGTGGCCCGCACGCGTCCGCTGCTGACGACGACGCGCACGTCGCTTTCCGACTCCGAATACGCGCGTACGTCGAACGCCGTCCCCAGCACTCGCATCGACGCCCCCCGCGCCGTATGCACCGTGAACGGCGTCCGCTGTGACGCGATGACGTCGAAGTATGCCTCACCACGCAGTGTGACGTCGCGTCTGTGTGCACCGAAATCAGCTGCAACCGTCAGTTCAGAGCCTGGGGCAAGCACGACGTGGCTTCCGTCGGGCAATGGGATTGTCGCGAGCTGCCCAGCTTTAGTCGTGTATCGTGCGGCGGGGGAGCCCGCCGGGTGAGGGGCCCGGTGCGGCCAGGCAAGGACGGCCGCGGTGATGACCGCGGCTGCGGCGACTCCTCGGGTGATCCAGGAGGATATTTGTTGTTGAACAAACGATCGTTCTGCAATGGATTTCCGGGCGATCGAGCCCCGGACTACCGGCTTCATCGGAGCGTGCGCCCCCACCATCACTCGAGCGAGGGCCGAGTCGATCCTGGTCGCGGGGGATTGAGGGGGGCGTAGGGTGCCGGCGTCTGAAAGTCCAGCGCGCATTGCGGCGAGCAGGGACGTGCGGGTTGTCTCCCTTTGCTCCCACCGTACGACCATCGCGCACTCTGCTTCGGACGCTTCGCCACGCAAGTAGCGATCGGCCAAGCCTGGCTCGTCGAATGGATCGAATTCGTCTGTCATGATCGGGATCGTTGTCTACGGATCCCTATCGAGCCGCGCGACCCTGTATGGCAGATTTCTTTCGAACTTGCGACCGTCGGATTATGAGTCCGCTGTTCTCACCATCATTACGGCGGCCCGCACAGCTTTCATGGCTCGCGTCAGCTGCATCTCCACCGTCTTCACCGATATCCCCATCGTCTCGGCAATCTCCGCATAGCTCATCTCATATCGCCAGCGTAGCGTAAACGCCTCTCGGCACCGCTCCGGAAGCTGCGCGACTGTCTTGTCGACGACGCGGCCAAGCTCGGATGCGGCGAGTGTTTCGTCGGCGAGGAGAGGATAGCGAGACTGAGACTCCATGACCATCTCACGCGCCGCTTCACGTTCCGCGTGCGCGCGCACGACCCGCGCATGCCGAAGCACGTGCAATCCTTCCCGACGCACCGCCCGCAGGATATAACCACGCACCGACGTCGTGACGTGCATTTCCGTTCGCCGATCGAGGATCCGCCCGAACACCGTCTGCACGAGATCTTCCGCCTCGGCCGGATCGCGCACGAGCCGGGTCGCGTAGTCGCACGCGGCACTGTAATGCGCACGAAAGATCGTCTCGAACGCGGCGTGCGCGGTGGCAACGTCAGGACCGCGAAGCCGAACGAGCAACGCAGCGTCGTCCACGGACAACGCTGCGCGCGATGGCACATCGTACCGGCGCACGAAGCGCTCCGAACGATCGGCGTCGTCGGAACAGTCGGGAGCGAACAAAAATGACGCGAGCGTCATAGGCCACAAGTATGTGGCCGGGACCGTGCCGGCGCCACGGGAGATTTTCGCGAGATTCTCCGGCCGAACGCACAACAGCCGGGCGTGCATGCACGCTCGGCTGTCGTCCTACAGCTACCCCTTCACCTACACCATACGACTACCGCGACTGCGAAACAATCTCCGCCAACGCCTTCGCCGCCCGCTTGCTCTTCAACTGCGACAACCAGAAGATCGCCCGCTGCCGCAGCTGCGGATCGCGATCATCTTTCGCGACTTCGACGAGCTTATCCATTGCCGCATCATCACTATCCGCGCGGCGCGAGTACGCCAGTAACAACTGCTCGCGAATTTGCTGGTCGTCGATCGTGTTGTACAACTTCACCAACGATTTCACCGGCACCGACGGCTGCTTGTCCGGCGACTGCGGCTCAGGACGGCAGCCGGAGTAGCGCACGCTCCGTCCCTGATCGCCCACGAATCCCGTCGCGAACAACGCCGCCCGACGGACGTCGAGCTCTTCCTTCGGATCGGAGGCGACATCCAACAACCAATCGGTGTTGTCGTCGCCACCAACTTGCACGACGCTTTCGACGATCCGTTGCCGCAACCCCGGGTTCTTCACCGACTTATAGAGATCGCGCAAATACTCGCCGTTCTCCTTGATCACTTCTTTCCGGTCGCGCTCCGCCTGTTTCGGCGACTTCCGTTCTTCCTCGCGGCGCCAGGCTGGGACTTCGGTGCCGCACGCCGATCCGACGAGTGACATGATCGCTCGCTCCTTGAGCTCGTCGTCGACTTCGGGGCGCGCGACGAAATCCTTCAACAACCGGCGCGCCCGCGGATTCGAGTTGTACGCCAGCGCGCTCAACAACGCGAACTGCATCTCGCGATCGTTCTCCGCGGCGAGCAATTTCCCCATCGTGTTGACCGCCGCATCCGACGACCCTTGCGCGAGCAACGGAATGGCGCGGCGGCGAATGTCTTCGTCCGGATCCTTGGCGGCGAGGATGACGACGTCTTCCGTTTCCGTGATCGGACGCACCGCCATGATGGCGAGCGCGCGAGCCCGGATCGGCGCCGAACAACTATCGTGTTGTTCGAACAATTTTCGGAGCGTCGGCATGATGTCGGCGTTCTGCATGTTCTGCAACGCCGACAACGCCGCGATGCGCACTTCCGCGTTCTGGCCACACGCTTCTTTTTCGGACGCCTCTTGCGCAATTTCGTACGCGGCCTGCGCATCGCCCAACGACGCCAACTTGCCACGAATCCGCGTCGACAGCTCGACGGCGTCGCTCGCCACCGGAGACTTGGGATACTTTTCGCGCTGCTCTTTCAGGAGATTCAACGCCTCTTTGAGCTCGTCCGGCGCTTCGGTCGACCGGAAGATGGCATACGCTTGCCAGTACCGCGCTTCATTGACGGACCGCGCGCCATCGTGATCCTTCCACACGAGTTGGAACTGCTCGGCCGCCGCCGCGAAATCATTGCGATTCAGCAGCTCGCGCGCCTGGACGTAAATCGAATCGCCGGCGGGGTCACCGTCTTGCGCCAACGCTCCGTGGGCCAGCACCATCGAACATCCGACGATAGTACATGCCCGTAACACCCACTGCATCAATTAGTGACCTCACGAAGTCGTGAAAGAATGTGGCTTTGGTCGAGCGCCTGCCGAGCCAACTCGAGATCGGCTGGCCGCGGCGACTGATTTCCCGCAATCTGAATCAGCACCAACTCGAGATCCGCCAGTAACGTTTTGAGCTGCGGATCCCGCGTTGCCGGCGCATCATAGAGGACGCGCGTCGTCAACAAGAGGTCGCGCGCCCGCTGCGTCAGCTGCGAATCGACGCGACCAACTTTCAGGTCGGCCCGGAACGACGTCAAGAACGCTTCGGCGTTGGCCAAGTGAATCGACGTCGTCAGATCGTAGACGCTCCCAGGATCTTGCCGCGCGTTCGCCATGGTGGCAAAGGCGGATGACGTCGATCCGTTCATCGGCGGGAGTCCCTGAGATGGTGGAACATTCCCCGTCGACGCCGGCATCGACGATGCGACACTCTGCATGTTCCGATCATGCCCCTTGGCACTGGGGAGCATCGACGGCGCGTTCGCCAGCATCTCGCGTGGCGAGCGCTTGGGCGATCCGACGATCGACGGTTGGGACGACGGCGGCGGCGTCACCGGTGACGATTGCGTCGATGGCAACGTTGGCGTAGACGGCAGTGTCGAAGATGGCGTGAACTGGGACGGCGCGGACGTCGACGAGGCAACGCGGTTCGGCGTCGCCGTGTGTCCAACCGCTCCGGTGGGGACCATCGACCGTCCGATGACGACTCCGACGACCAACACCGCCACGAACGCGAGCCCCATCGCGGTGCTGTTCCACGCGCGCCGTCCGGTGTGCACGCTGTGGTGCGTCACCATGACTGGGTTCGGGGCGAAGGCGACGACCGGCGCGCCAGCAACCGCCGGCGTGACCGCCGCGGGGGCGTAGCTCGCCACCACGCGATCGACATCCCCCGAGATCCGCGCCCAGAGCGCATCACTCGGCACCGCCGGCGGACGGTTGTATCCCGCCGCCAGCTCGCGCACGTGTTGTGTCATCCGTTCTTCGTCGTCCATCATGCCCTCTCTGCCATCAAATCCCCGAGCTGCGCGCGCAGCTTCGCGCGGGCCCGGGAGAGTTGGACCTTCGACGCCGTGACCGAAATCCCCAGTGAGGACGCGATCTCGTCGTGCGAATACCCCTCTACATCATACATTACGAAGACCAACCGGTATTTGTCAGGAAGATCGTCGATGGCCCGATCGATTCGGGCCCGGACATCGGAGTCTTCGGTCCGATCGTCCCGGCCAACAGTGATCGCATGCTCGATCTCGACTTCCCGGGCTCGGACCCGGTTGACCTTCCGCAATCCATTTAAAAAGACGGAATTGGCGACCGTCGTAAGCCACGTACTGAACGCCGCGTCTCCCCGATATTGGGGGAGTTTTTCGAACGTTCGTACGAACGTCTCCTGCACCCAGTCTTGCGCCAGCGCATCATCCCCTGCCATGCGGTAGGCCAGTCGATAGACCTGGCCCACATAGCGCTCGTACAACAGTTTTGCTGCCGGTGTATCGCCTGTCAGAACGCGGGCGATCAACGTCTGGTCGTCCAACAGGGGTTAGAAGAAGGGGTAAGTACCGCAGGTCACCCATGGACTAGGTGCTCTTGTCTGTAAGTTACACCCCGATCTACCCCCCGCCAATCAACAAGAGCCATCCGCAGCTCTTTCCGGGCATGGCAGAGCTCTGCCCGGACCGTTCCCACCCGCATCGCCAAGGTATCGGCAATCTCCTGATGCCCCACGCCGTAGACGTCGTGGAGGACTACGATCTCCTTCCGTCGTGGGGAGAGCCGAGCGAGTGCCGCAGCCAACCCATGACGAAGGGCGATTTTTTCCTCCGTCTCGTCGGCCGTATCCAGGAGGTCTTCGGTCAACGTGTCCGCCGCCCGGACCGCTCGGCGCCGTCTGAGGTCGCGCGCCGTGTTGGCGACGATGCGCCAGAGCCACGGGGCGAACTTCATCGAAGTATCGAACTGGCCGAGCGCCCGCCAGGCACGGAGCCAGGCTTCCTGGACCGCATCGTCGGCGTCGGCATGGTTATCGAGAATCGACCGGGCAATGATGTAGGATTGCCGAGAGTGCCGGCGGACCACATTGCCAAAGGCATGGGCATCACCAGCTCGGGCTTTGAGTACATCCGCCGAGTCGAGGTCGAGAGTTTGGGGTGAAAGTTGCACGCGTCCCTTGTGGAGTCGATGTTGCTGGGTTTGACACAAGGATGACCCGGGAGGTTACAAAGTCTGTCCACAAAGAATTGTGACGAGCGTTTCGACGGTGACGTCTCTAGTAGTATGGAGCCATCAGACGCATCGCTGATCCAAGCGGTCGTGGCTGGGGAGGTGGACGCGTTCGGCGTGCTCCTGTCGCGCTATCGCGACCTCTACACCCGGTTTGCCGTGCGGATGTTGGGGGACCGGGAGGATGCGGAAGATGCCCTCCAGACCGCCTTCATCCGGGCCTACCGGGGGATCGCGGGGTGCCGGGATCCGGAGCGTTTCGCGGGGTGGATGTACCAGATCGTCATCAACGAGTGCCGGACGATGGCTCGGGGGCGGAAGCGCCGGGAGCGATATCTCGTCCTGCAGGCGCCCATCGAGCACATTCCGGCTCCAGACGCAGGCGACGGAGGGATCGGCGGCGACGACGCGTTGCAGGACGAGATCCAGCGTGCCCTCAACCGGCTTCCGGTGGAGCACCGCGAGGCCTTCGTCCTCAAGTATGTGGAAGAGATGAGCTACGACGAGATGGCCGTGCTGACCGGCGCGGGTGTATCGGCGTTGAAGATGCGTGTCAAACGGAGCTGTGAGCGGCTCCGCGAAATTCTCGAGGGTGTGGTCACATGACGGACGACTTCATGCACGACGAAACGCACAGTGAAATGCGCAGCGAAATGCGTGATGCAGCACACGATGAAACGTGTACCGAGGATGCGTTCGCGCACCGGATTGCCGCGCCGCTGCGGGCGGATGAACGCGTGAGTTCGGGATTCGACGCCCGGGTGCTCGCCGCGATTCGTGAAGAGCGAGCGTCGTCGGTGGCGGCGAGTGCGCCGCGCGAAGCTGTCGCCGCTGTCGCGGCACCACGCGGCGCGTGGTGGCAGCGGCGGCATACGGTGGCGCTCCCGACTGCCGGGTGGATCGCCGCGGCAGCGAGTTTCGCGGCGGTCGTGAGTCTCGCAACGCGCGCGGTCAATACGGGAAATACCGACGCGCACGACGCGACTGGAGCTCCAGCCACGCCTGTGGCGACGTCGGCACCATCTCCCGTACACAGTCAGACGCCCGTCGTGACGGCATCACACGACACGGTCTACGTCGTCCGCTTCGTCCTCGCCGCGCCCGACGCGCAGCGCGTCACACTCGTCGGCGATTTCAATGGATGGGCGAAGCAAGCGACGCCACTCAAGACGACGCATCAGCGTGGTGTCTGGACAGTGGACGTCGCGTTACCGCCAGGACGGCACGAGTACGTCTTCTTGAAAGACGGAAAACGGTGGGTTCCCGATCCGCTCGCCGAGCGTGTGTCGGATGACTTTGGGACCGAGAGCTCTGTCGTCATGGTGGGCAATCATACCGCGGCACGCATGACGACGTTGTGAGCTCGTCGGCACGACCCAGTACGTCCCGAGGACTGAACGAGCGGCGCTCGCGAAGACGCCTCCGCGTACGCCTTTGCGTATGCGGAGGCGTACGCACAGGCGCCTTCCTACTCGTCGTCGTTGCAGGAACGCACCGTGCCGCGGCACAACGAACGGATTTCTCCATCGATCTCCAAGCGACGCGTTTGCGGTACGCCGATACGGTGCACGCCTCCGGCGCGAGCATCAGTCCGGAGCTCCGGCTCGACGGTGAACAGGCCTCGCTGCGCGTAGCGGGAACGTATGCGCAGTTCGCGAATGCCTGGAGCATGGATGGAACGCTCGACGGCTCCGTGTTCACGCCAGAATATGGCCCGTGGTCGTTGGAAGTCGGAACGTCGTTGGGTGGAAGCACACACGAAGATGGTGCGCGAACCGGATCGGCGAACGCTCTGGCACGCGTGCACGCCATGTGGGATCATGCCGGCGTCTGGCTTGGCGGCGCCGGCGGCCTCGTCACGGATGGGATCTCGTCGCGGCACGTGCAACGCGGTGACATCGGCGCGTGGTGGAACACCACGCGGGGCAGCGCCACGCTGATCGCGGAGCCAAGTCGCATCGATGGGACCACGCGCTACACGGATCTCTCAGCCATGGGCCATTGGCGCCGCGCCCGCATCGACCTCGGCGGATTACTCGGCACGCGGACCGGAACGAGTCTTCCTTTCCTCGACAATGGCCCCTCGACGTGGGCAAGCGCGAGCGCGGTGGTGTGGCTCGTTCCCAAGCTGGCGATCGTCGCGGGCGGAGGAACGTATCCGGTCGACTACGCGCAAGGATTTCCTGGCGGGCGATTCGCCTCGTTGGGAATCCGGCTCTCGTCACGGAGCAAGCGGCTGACGGAATCGTCATCCACGGACACCAAGTCTCGCCCGGGGTTCGTCGACGACGTCCGCGTCACGAAGACTGCCGGTGGGGAACGGCAGCTCCAGCTGCACGCCACGAACGTACGGTCGGTCGACGTCAATGGCGATTTCACCGGCTGGAAGCCACACCGGCTTATGCCCTCGCTCACGCCATCAGGTGACGGCTGGTGGACGATCCAGCTCCCACGGGGTGCTGGGACGTATCAGCTGGTGGTCCGTACCAACGACGGGACATGGGCCCCTCCGCCGACGTTGCCGACGATCAAAGACGAGTTTGGCGGGGTGACGGGGGTGTTGGTGGTCCCATGAGCACGCCATCTGTTTTTTCGAAAATTTTCGCGCGCGATGTGACGCGTGGGAGGGATGCGGTTGTCTTGTCTCATGAGAGCATTGCGCAATGTCCGGATCTCTCCGGGTCTCTCACTCAGAACCTTTTGATGACGTTCTCCGTCGAGGAGTCGTGATGTTGGATGTGTTCCGAAGTCGCTGGTTGGTGCCGACGTTCTTCGGTTTCGCAACCATCGCCGCGGCACAGGACGCGACAACGGTGTCGGCACGGGTGAATGCTGCCCTGCCGCCCGAGGTAGCGCACCGCGTGCTCGCGGCGGTGGAGGAAGCACGAACAGAACATTTGCCGGCACAGGCCCTCGCGAACCGCGCGCTCAAGTTCGCCGCGCGCGGCGTCGTACCAAACGACATCGCGACGTCGATCGATGCACAGTTGGCACGCATGCGATCGGCCCGTGACGTGCTGCGCGACGCGTGGCACGACACGCGTGACCGTAAACCGACCGACGATGAAGTCGAAGCGGGTGCGGAAGCAATGCGCGAGGGGGTCGATGGGCGTTCGGTCAGCGCGCTCGCCAAGAGTGCGCCGTCGGGACGGTCGCTCGCAGTACCGTTGTACGTGATCGGGAGTCTCGTGAACCGCGGGCTTCCTTCGGACGCAGCACTGCATCGTGTGCTCGACCGACTCCAGCAGAAAGCGTCGGATGCCGATCTTCAGGCGGATGTCGATAATGCCGGCGACCATCGTTCGACGGAAGGGGAGCATGGCGCCGGTGCCGCCAAAGGGCACGACAAGCCCGATGGTGGCGTGCATTCCGATGGCCCTCCCGCGGATGTTCCTGGCAACGGCGGCAAGAAGGGGCGTCCCCCTTCTTCGCCGCCGGGCAAGGGGCATCAGAAACCGCCCAAGCCGCCCAAGGTGGGCAATCCGCACTCATAACCTTCTTACGAGCGCCTTCGTCAGTTCCTTCCTCGTCGGTGCTTTTCTCATAAGCTCCTTACCACCTCACTACCGATCATGACGCGCTCAAGCATCTTTTCCTCTTACGTTCGTCCGCGCCGCGCTCACATTCTGACGAGTGCCGCGCTTGCCATCACCACTGGCGCGATACTCATCGCTGGACTCGGCTGCAGCGATAGTACGGCTCCCGTCACCGGCACGGTGTCGCTCGCGCTGACCGACGCGGCATTTCCGTTCGATTCAGTCGCGCGTGCTGACATCTTCATCGTCCGCATTGACGGCAAGATGGCCGCGTCGGACTCCACGAACGCTGAGACGGGAAAGGATAGCACGGATACGAATACCGATCCGCACAAGGATTGGGTGACGCTCGCGACGCCGAACCAGAGCATGAATTTGCTCGACCTCCAAGGCGGGAAGACGGCGAATCTCGGGCAGGTTTCGCTGCCGGTCGGCACGTATCAAAGCTTCCGGTTGATCATCGACGTAACGCAATCGTCGATCACGCTCGCGAACGGCACGGTCCTCACCGGTGGTGCAGGAATCGTCTTCCCGAGCGGAACACGGAGCGGGATCAAGATCAAGCTCGCGCAACCCTTCGTGGTCGGCGCCGCGGGATCGCAGATGGTGATCGACTTCGACCTCGGCAGCAGCTTCGTGCTGCGAGGGCATAGCCTCGGACAGAATGGATTACTGTTCAAACCGGTGGTGCGCGCGACGGCGAGTGAGAATACGGGTGGAATCAGCGGCACGGTGCACGCGACGTCGGCGCTGGGCGCCGCGGTGAGCGGAGCGTCGGTCGAGATCTTGAAAGCGGGGACGGCGCTCACGGATACTTCGGCGGCGAACGTGATCGCGACAACGTCGACGGATGGATCAGGGATGTATACGGTGAAGTATCTGCAGGCGGGATCGTACGCGGTGCGGGTGACGCCGCCGGCGACGTTGCTGAATGGGGATGCGTTGGTGGATAATGTGGTAGTCGTGTCCGGGCAGGTGACGACGGGAACGGATGTCGTGTTGCCGTAAGTGATGTAGTAGAAAAGTGTGTTGACACAACAAGCGCCGTGAGAGGTTCCCCTCACGGCGCTTGTTGTTTTTAGGGAGCGGTCGTTTCTACACCGCGTCCGCCAACGCCGCGAAATTAAAATCCTGCACCATCATTGGCGGCACGATGATCGGCCGGCGAGGCCACGACATCGTATCCGATTCGCCGGGAGCCGGCGGCGTGTAGCCCAGGGGGGCGCGGGCTGTCGGGCCGAGTGCGACGAGACGGTTGAGGAAGAAGAAGGGGGAGTCGAGGAAGCGGAAATTCTTGACGGGGCGATCGATCTTGTTGTTGCGGATCAGGAAGCAGCCGTCGCGTGTGAAGCCGGTCGTCATCCCGGAGCGCATGTCGAGCATCTCGACCGACGAGAACCGGTTCACGTAAATCCCGTCTGGGCATTTCGCGATCATTGCCTCGATCGAGCTATCGCCACCGCCGATGCGGATCGACCATGGGAGATCGGCGTACGCTTTTCCTTTGCCCATCGCATATCCTGGATCGTACGCGAGGTTCTTGAGCACCCCACCGTCGACCCATGTCATTGACGGTGCTGCATATCCCGTCGCGAAATAACTCGGATATCCGCCGTCGGCATCCGCAGGATTGGAGAGCATCATGACGCGCGGATCGAAGACGCGTTGTCCGAGCTTATTCCCCGAACCCTTGGTTTTCGAGAAGCCGGTGGCACCACGATCGGTACTGTATGCGCTGAACTGATACGTGAACCAACGCGCGATCTGTGCGACGGCGGCGGGGCCGAGAATCGCGGTGCGACGCCCGGGCTCGACGGCCTGGGCGCCCTGGCTCATTTGCGCCATGCGCACGGCCCGGGCGGTAATGTTTCCGACGTCGATCGCGCTCCAATTTCGCGCCGCCTGGCCATCCCAACCGGAGCTTTTTCCATCCTGGCCGCGCGCCGTCACCGTGACTTCGCAATCGGTCTCCTCGCTCACGGAGATGATCCCTTCCTTCGTGAGCACCCCCTCGGCGCGCGCCATCAATCCGATGAATCCGGCGGCCCGGAGTCCCGCGGACGTGACACCGTCGACGATCGTTTGCGCGGCTGGAGTACACCCTTTATGCATCGCCTCGACCGTCGGCTCGTGCCAGAGCGCGACGGGGAGATAGGTATCCTGCACCTGCGTTTGGTGCACGAGCCGCTCGCGCGACCCCATCTGCGCCCGCGCCACGGCTTCGCAGCGTTGCACGAGCGCGCGGAGACTCGTATCGGAGAGTTGATTCGATTGAATCAACACGCCGATCCGGTTCCCGAACTGGGTGTAAATGTTGATGACCAGCTCGTCGACGTCCTCGGTCGAGCGGACGTGATCGTTGGCGAGCCGCGTCACGGCGCGGGCCGTGTGCGTCACCATGATCATCGCGGTATCGGCCGACGTCATCGAGATGATCCGGCGCATCAACTGCTCGACTTGCGCCGTGGTGAGAACGGGACGTCCACTGTCGAATGGACGCGTCATTGGTCGTGCTATCGATTGACGCATCATGACATCTTCGGAAGAATGAGATCGAGGCGTGAAAAACGCGCCGCCGGAGCGGTGATGCCATTCATGCTTTCTCCCCATGGCATCCCCTTCCACAACATGTCACCATTCGGCTCCCTGGTGCTCGCGCCGCCCAAGGCATCCATCGACTTCCACAGTGAGCGCGTGTCGAACTGAATCATGTTGCCCTGCACGCAGCGGACGACCCGTCCGCGCTCGATCTCGAACATCATCGTACTATCGACCATTCCTGTGGCGCATTGGTGATCCGTTCGAACGTCGCCACCCCATCCTTGTCTGAGCACGACGCCGCGCGAGATGTCGCGGCACAGATCGTCGAGCGACGTTTCGCTGGGATTGTGTGCGATCGTCATTTGTGGTTGGCGAACGACGACCGGTTGCCCCGCGCGCGGTGCCAGGGTACATCCACGCGACGTCACCGGCATCCCACGTTGTTGATACCAATCGCGAAGCGCACCGGCGGTCGTCCGCGACGTGAAGTAGTCGACGACCCGTCCTTGTTCGATCACGGGGAAGGCATGCGACTCCACCCCTTCGTCGTCCCATTTGACCGCGACGGAAGCAGGGACAGCGCGATCGGCGGTGATGGACAGCTGTGGTGAAAATAGTTGGGCGCCCAAGACTTCGTTCACCGGCGCGAGGAAGCTCGTCCCCGACGCATCGGCTTCTTCGCCGAGAACACGATCGAGCTCGAGTGCCTGCCCGAGCGTGCGGCTGGCGAATGCACCGACCGTTCGTCCATCGAGCACCGCGGGGTAACGGCCGACGTCCATCGTCCGTTTCGGAAGATGGGCCAAGCGCAACGCATCCTGCGCCGTGCTGTCCATCATCTCTTGCAAATCCGGGCGAAGCATCGTTTCGTAGCCGCCCGTGACCCATCCAATGGGGAGCGAAAGCGACACGGTGTGCATGCCGCGATCCGCTCGCACGCCGCAATAGGGATACGCTTTGTGCAAGGTCTGCGTCAATTGCATCCCGTCGGTGGAGGCAATCGCACGCGTCTCCCGTTTCCATTGCCATCCCGTCCAGGCGTCGGTGCCGGGATATCGTCGTCCCGATTGAATCGTCGCCCAGATCAACGCCATTTGATCTTCGATGGGAACGCTGAACGGATCGATGACGATCGGCGACGTCCAACTTCCTTTGGTGATGGGCGCCGGCGTGAATTCGAAATCGCGCGATGTAGACCGCCCCAATTTGGCCGTCAACTTCGCCGCCGACACCGCCTGCCGCGCCGACGCGGCAATCGACGCCGGTTCTGGAACAACGCCGCCGGCGAACGCCCATGCTCCGTCGACCAACGCGCGAACGCCGTAATCGAACCAGACGTTGAGACGAACGTCGGGAAGCAACGACGTCGACGGCCCCATCTGTCGAACCTCCAACTCGTGTTGCTCCGCGACACGAATATCGGCATACGATGCTCCCGCGGCCTTTGCGGCGTCGAGCGCCGCGGCGGCAAGTGCGTGGAGATCGGTTCCCGCGATGGGCTCGGGGAGCAACACGTTACCAGTCTGCCCCATCCCCATGACGAATGGGCGGGGCGCGCGTTCCGACATCGCGTGCAGCGCGCGCGCACTCAGCACCATTCCGGCCGCTGCGCCGGACGTCGTCGTAAGAAAATCGCGCCGAGATAACGAGGAACGGCGCATCATTGGTGGGCCACGGCTGACGTTTCTTTCGAGAGGAAATCAATCAAGCTGGCGAGCTGTGTCTCTCGATCAGGGGTAAGTTGTCCGAAGATCACTCGGCGAATGCGACCATGCCCATCGATGACGTAGAACGTCGGCGTTCCCAAGAGAGGATAGTTGGCGAAGTTGGGGCCTTCGTTTTTGGGCGCGAAGCCGCCGTCTTCGGTCCGCACCTTTTCTCCTTTCCAAATAGAGATTGGGAATCGCACCTTGAGCGACTGCGTGTACGTCTCCCTGAGCTTTTCCGCCTCGACATCCGGCTCGACAAGCCGGTTGCTCCACGCGCCCATAGTTGCGGTCAGGAAGACCGAGCGCATGGCTGGAAAGCGATCTTGCAGTCGTTGCATCGCCGGGAGTGACGCGATGCACGGACCGCACCCCAGATCGCCGAGCTCGACGACGCGCAGCGTTCCGTCGGTGACGACCATGCTGTCGACACCACGCGTCGCGCCAGTCGATGGGACGTTGACCCAATAATTCCCGAGCAGATTCGGAGCGCGCTGTCCGACACGATTTCCCAGCGTGATCATTTGCTGCGCGGCGGAGTGCCAGTAGTCCCCTGTTCGCGCGAAGCTCTCGTCCATGGCGGCCAGGGCTGGTGGCGGAGTCGTTGCAGCGACGAGCGAGGCGTTGATCTTCGCGATCTTCGCCGGCCCGTCCGGTTGACCGCTCAAGACGCTGATAAGGTCGACGTACAAACTCTGAAAGTCCGAGTACATCAATCCGCGGTCGGTGAAATCCATGCGCTCGAGACAATCCATCGCGCGCATTCCATGCCGGATCATCTCCGTCGTCTTTCCCGAGAGGAAATAGGTGTTCGACAACAGTGCGTGCGCGATGAACTGTACGTTGGCGACACTGTTCCCCATCGAATCGAGCGCCGCCACATATCGCTCCGCGACCGGGAGACGGGCCGCATAGCCCGCGTATTCGGCACGTCCGAACGCAATGGTCGCCGACAAATAAGTATACGCCCGTGCATTCGGCGTCAGATTCGGTGTTGCGAGCCGTGTCTCGATCGCGCGGATTGCCGCGGAATCACGCGAAGCATCAGCGCCGACGACACCGTAGGGATCCAAATGGAGCCCACGGATCAATTGCGGATCGACGTGCCCCATCCACACGCGAGCCCTCTCGACGAGCACGTTCCGAATGGAATCTTTCGCCGCGACCTGCATGTACGGAACGTCGTCTTGTAACCGCTTCGACACGACGGCAACATGATAAGCCGCTTCGCCCGGCGAAATCGACGCGCGCGCGCTGTCGGGACCCGAAATGGTGATGGCGGGAACCGCGATCTGTCCGAGCGCAGTCGTTGCGTTGGTCGTGGCGCTCACCGCGGCGAAGGTGACTGCGGCCGGCGCCCAGATCAGACAACGCGGGCGCCGGACAATGAAACGGCCTCTCATGTGGTACGTATCCGAGTGCAATTTTTTAGAATCGAACGCGAAGCCCGACCTTCGTCTGGCGGCCGAGTGTTGCGGCGTAGGCGCTTTCGTCGTTCTGGTAATAGTTCCCCACGTTCTGCATTTGCAACACGCCTTCGACCGTCGACGTGAACCGGTGCGCCGCATTGAGGTCGGCGAGCGTGTACGACGGGTTCATGGAGACGTATGGCGCGGTGACGTTCCAGCGATTTTGCTGTAACCGGATCGAATAGATCAAATGCTGGTCGTAGAACGCGCTCTCGAAGTTCCGGAGCTGGCCGATCCCGTTGAAGTTCAATCCGACCGTCGTGCCGCCAAGCGCATACGTCAGCCCGAATGCCCAGGTATGTTCCGCGAGGAATTGGAATGTCGCGCCGGGCGCATATTGGTCGCCATGGTACTCGCTTGCGAAGTACGCGCGATACTTCGGATTGACACCGATCGTGCGGCTCTTCGTCCAGCTATACGTTCCGTTCGCGATGAACGGCCCGAAGTTGGTCTTTCCACCGAGCTCCCACCCTTGGTTCCGAATCGAGCCGACGTTGACATATTGGAGTTGCATATCGTATCCGTATCCATTCACATCCCGGCTCTCACACCGGAACGTCTGCTTGCAGTCCGCCGGCAGTGGAGCGAGCGAGCGGACGCTATCGACCCCACGGACTTGTGCGATCAGCCCATCGACCCGTTGATCGTAGCGCGTGATCGTCAACGACCCGAGATTGCCGAAGTACAGATCGGTTCCGAACTCCGGGCCACGTTGATACTCCGGCTGCAGCTCCGAGTTGGCCATGATGAAATCGAAGTTGCCATAGTCGGGCCCGTAGTAGGCGAGACAGGCCGAGCACAAGTCGGCGATCTTGAAAGCAACTTTTTGTCCGTGCTCCGGAGGACGTGTCGAGCGCCCATAGCTGGCGCGCACTTTCGCCGTCAACGCGCCGATGTTCTCCACGAGCGAGATGCCATAGCGCGGCGTGATGTTCGGCTGGACATCGCTCCCGAAGTTGGGGTTCCACTCGGCGCGCACTCCATACGTCAGGAAGACGTTCTCGAGAATCCCGAACTGCGTCTGCATGAACGCACCCGTATTGTGCGACGGCTGGCGCGAGACTGATGGAGAGCCGATCAGGTTACCGCTCAACGATGGCGTTCGAATGCCGACCGATGATTGAATGCCTTGCCATCCATCGGCGCCAAGCGTGATCGTCGCCTTCGCCAACGAGCTCAGCGGAAGATTCGCGGTCGTCGTGTACGCGATGTCGTGCCGCGACGAGTGGTCTTGGGACAAATACAACATCGTGTCATAATTCGCCGTGTATCCGAGCGCGGTGTTCCGTCCTTCCGTATCCGACGCATCCTGCCCAACACTCACGTGATGGGACCACCACGAGAATGGCGCGTAATCGAGGGTGAGGCCGAGCGTTTGCCCAACGAGGCTATTGTAGGTTGGATACCGTCCACTCCCGTAGGGAGTGAACGCTCCTGACTGCTGATTCGCGATGTATGTTTGCGCAAACGAGCCGGTGCTCCAATTTTGCGTCGTGCTGCGCCGGAAGGTCACGTCGGCACTCAGGGGCCCTGCTGGCGTCGCGAAGGAGAACTTGGCGCCGCCGTACCCGCTCAACACGGCACGCTTGGCGGCCGGGCTCCACGGCGCCATGTAGTCCCACGACGCACCGGCGTTATACGAAATCCGGCCATCCACACCGGAGATCGAGCCGCTATAATCGTGTTGCGGCGCACGGGCGCTGTTGAAGTTGTTCTGGACGAATCCGCTCAACAACGAGAGCGTTACCTGCGGGCGCGTCGTCGCACCGCGCTTGGTGAAGATCTGCATGACGCCGTTGAGCGCGTTCGATCCATAGATCGTCGACGCTTGTGGACCGGTCAAGATCTCGATCCGCTCGATGCTCTTGGGGTCGATCTGCGAGAGATATTTCGGGTCCGCCATCTCGACGCCATCGACATACGTCTTGATGGGATTCGTCGTTCCCGTGTAGGACAGCGAGCTATTTTGGATGGCGTTGACGCCGAACATCGGCAGCGCCGTCGCGCCACGGGAGAACATCGTCACTTCGCCAAGAAACTGGTCGCTCGACCGGTTCTGTGCGAACAGCCCTGGAACGTCACCGCGAAAGAGCTGGTCAATGTGGGTGATTCCGCGTTGTTCGAGCTCCTTCGCCGTAATCACCGTGATCGCGTTCGGCACCGCTCTGAGCTCGGTTGGAATGACGGTTCCTGTCACGACGACTTGGTCGAGCGCCGTCGCCGATAGGGTCAAGGCAACGTCCATCGTCGACGCGGCGCCATCTTGCACCGTCACCGACCGTGTCGCTTTGGCGTACCCGATCAGCTTCACAGTGATGGTATGCGTCCCCGCACTCACGTGCGCGATGCGATATGTCCCGTCATCCGCCGTTTCGGCGACGCGGTCGTTGCCATCCAACCCGATCTTGGCACCACGTACGGGTTGCTTGGTCGTGCCGTTCGTGATGCGCCCGGTGATCGATCCGTCGGCGGGGGCAGACGTATTCCGCACGATCGCGACGTCACCACCATCCAATACCTTTGCGTATAATCCCGTTCCGCGAAGCGCTTGCTCGAACGCATCCGTCGCGGAGACGTTGCGCAGATGCAGCGTGACCCGCGCGGACGACGGAATCACGCTATCGTTGAACCCGTCGACCAACCCGGCTTGCTGCGCGATCAGATGAAGCACCGTCGTCAACGGCGCTTGATCGACCTGAATCGTGACTCGTGCCGATTCCCGCTTCGCACTCGGTGCCGTGGCAACCTGTTGCGCGGCGCTCCGGGTCGCCAGCCATGGACCGCCGAGCACCGCCGTCGCGAGCAAGCACCGCGACAGCAGGAGCCGCGAGACGGTGCGGCGAACGTCGCTATTTCCCATATTGGGTCTCTGTCAAAGACGAGGAAGGTGGAGTAGCATGCCTGGTCGGCGCAGACCGTCCAGGGACGAGTGTGATGACGCGTCCTGTCCGGACAGGATGCGCATCCAACACCGTCGAGAGAAATTCGAGGACGTCGGACAGCGACCGGTGCGCCATCCGTAACCGCCAGCTCAGCGTTTGCGCGGCGAGCGTGGAGTCGTTCACGCGCATGTCGACGTCGTACGCGCGTCCGAGCTCGAGCATGACGTCGCGCACGAGTGTTTGATGGAAGACGAGCTCGCCGTGCGTCCAATCGATGTAGTCGTCGAGCGTCGCGTTGGGTGTGATTTGGACGTTGCCGGAATCATCGACGACGCCAAGGGCTCCCTTGTCGAGCACGTATGAAGAGGATGCAACAGGTCCGCGTGTCACACGCGTCGTGCGCAACGCGACGCGTCCGTCCGCGACGACGACGCGCGCGTGATGATCGGTATGGTAATGCCGGACCGAGAAGGTCGTCCCGAGAACACGTACGGCGGCGCCTTCGGTGTGGACGCGGAACGGCCGGGCGGTGCTATGCGTGACGGTGAAGAATGCCTCGCCTGTGACCTGAACGTCCGTTCCACCATCGGCGGGATCGATCGTCGCGACGAGCGTCGTCGCGGGGGCGAGGTTCGCAGTCGAGCCGTCGGGGAGCGTGACGGTCGCGAGTTGTCCTGGCTTCGTCGCCGTTTGCAGCTGGGCCCGATCGCTACTACGCGTTCTGTTATTCGAACGATCGATCGAAAGAGCCGTCACCCCGGCTGCGAGAAGAACTGCGGCAATCGCGCCGGAGGACAACCACCGGCGCCGGCGAAGCGACGAGTCTTGCGCTCCGATATGCCGAAGTGGGCGCCCGCGTGGGAGAAGTTCCAGCCGAGGAGGGAGCGAGACGCTGTTGTCGGGAATCCCAGCGGCGCTGGCGACGCTCGACCAGGCAACGTCGGGCGATTTTCCGTCGGGGTACCGACGTTCCGTCAACCACCGCTGCAGGACGTCGGCGTCGGGGCGCCCGGCGAACATGGCGTCGACTGTCGCAACGTCGTCAGCGGTCGCGCATCCGCGCAGGTATCGGTCGAGTGCCTCCCAGTTCATGCCCTAACAACAGGCGACTCGTCAAACCCCGGCCATCGCGCCGGCGTTTCGCGGAATGTTGGGGTGGTTTAGCGGGTCAGCGCCCCGCGCAAGGCGTCCAACGCCCGGGCCAGCAACCGCTCTGTCGGCCGGGGAGAGATTTCCAAGACGTGCGCCACTTCGGGGACGGTCAACCCTTGTTCATACCGGAGATGCAGCGCCAACCGCTGCCGCTCGCTCAAGGCATCGGTCGCGAGACGTAACCGCCGGAGCGACTCCTGAAGCTCTTCATCGGCGTCGGCGCTCTCGAACGGCGGCTCGCCGAACGCGTCGCGCACCGCCACGCGCGTGCGCGAGACGACCAATTCATGCGCCCGGAGATTCAGCGCCCGGTTTCGCGCGGCGGCGAAGAGATACGCCCGTACCCCCGCCCCCGGCGCCCATGCGTCGCGTCGTTCCCACACCCGGCACAGGACCTCTTGGACGACGTCTTCAGCGTCTTCGTACGACTGCACGAAGCCGAAGACGAAGCGCGCCAAGGGGGTGAAGTATTCGCGCACGACGGATTCGAACGCGCGTGCATCGCCGGCGCGGATGCGTGCGACGATGTCGGCGCCGAGTGCTGCGACGTCCGCATTGTCGTCCCTGGCCGCGTGCCGTGATAGCGACGGCGTCCGGAAGGGCGCGTCGTGGTCGGGCGGAGCGGCAACGAGGGCGAGGAGCGGGTGCGCCATACATCACCAATGTTGGGCGACGGCGCTGGTTGGTCAAGATGGAACGACGTTCCGACGTTCATGGAAAATCGTTTCCCGTCGCCATGTCACGATTCGGCGACCGTCACCCCGACCGCCAGGACTTGGTCTACTTGACCAACTTACGCCTTTATCCTATTTTTATAGGGAATACTGGGATCAGGTGAGGAATATGATCGTCAATTTATACGAAGCGAAGACGCATTTATCGGAGTTGGTGGAACAAGCCGTCGAGGGAAAAGAAATTGTGATCGCCAAAGCTGGTCGTCCTCGCGTACGCCTTGTGCCAATTTCTACCCCAGCAGTCCTTCGGAAACCTGGTGGATGGGAGAACAAGGTCCGAATGACGGATGACTTCGATGATCCATTACCCGAAGAAATTCTCCGCGGATTCTCGGCCGAAGACTAACGTACCCGATCGCGTCTCCCGCGCTCATCCATGAATCTTCTCATCGATACCCACATTCTCTTATGGTGGCGTACGAAGAACCCGAAACTCGTACGTTCAGCACGTAATGCCATTGCGCGCGCAAATACTGTTTATGTCAGCGCGGCATCGGCGTGGGAAGTCGCGATCAAGATTTCCCTTGGAAAACTCGAACTCGACGAGCCATTCGAAGCTGGAGTTGTAGATAGCCAATTCACGCTCCTTCCAATCAACTTTGCGCATGCCGCAGCGGTAGCTTCTCTTCCTCGGCATCACACGGATCCATTCGATCGCATGCTCATTGCACAATCGATCGTCGAGAATTTGAGCATCGTCACTCATGACGAACATTTCCGACCATATGGGAGACCGGTGATCTGGACGTAATGAATGCCAGCGGCGATTCGTCATCACAGCCGTCCCCAGCACGAAAACGGGCCTCCACTCTGCACCCGGAGGCCTGTTTCTCATTCTCGGTATGAAGTCTTGTACTTCAATGCGTCATCTGAACGCTATACCGATACGTCCCCGCCCCCACCTTGTGCGTCTCCCCCATCGGCATGACGATCGTCGCCGTCGTGTTCGCGGGAATCGTCGTGGAGAGAGTGAACGTCCCATTCACGAGTGTCCAGTCGCTGACGATCGTTCCATACGGCGAATCGTATTCCCCGTGAACATGTGATAGCCGCGCATTGGGCCGCGGCTGAATCCGAATCGCATGATAGCCCGCCGAATCGGCGTCGATCCCAACCATGAAACGGTACATCCACTCCCCAACAGCACCGAACGCATAGTGATTGTACGAGTTCATCGTCCGATCGCCAGTGTCGCCGTTCCACCGTTCCCACATCGTCGTCGCGCCATGTTTGATCATGTAGAGCCACGACGGACGCGTGTCTTGGAACAACAACCGATACGCGACCGAATCCTGCCCCGATTCACTCAGCGTGTTCATGAGCCACGCGGTGCCGAGGAACCCGGTCGTGAGATGATCGTGATGGTCGGTGATGTCGCGGACGAGTCGCGCGACGGCGGCGGTCCGTTGTGAATCAGGGACCAAAGATGGATGGAGTCCCATCACCAACGACGTTTGTGTCACGTCGCTCGCGACGCCGTCGTGATTCGTGAATGCCTTGCCGACCGATCCGTCCGAATGGACGAACGCACGCACGAACGCGGTGCGCACGCTGTCGGCGATCGCGTGATATCGTTCGGCGTCCGCCGTTCGTCCCAATTGGCGCGCCATCATCTCCATCGCTTGCGCGTCGTACGCCCAATAGGCTGTCGCAACGAGAGCCGGTGCGGTTTTCGTGGTCGGTACCGTGGCATCGGCGGGGAGCCAGTCGGCGAACTCGAAGGCTTGGGTATTCTTACGAATGAAATCTGGATTATTGGCGCGGATCGACGTCAGATACGCGTCCATCGCCGCCCAATTTTCGTGGACGACTTGGGTGTCGCCGTATTGGCGCGCCGCCGTCCACGTCACGATCACGCCGGCATCCGCCCACCCCGCACCACCACACGGCGCGATCGGTGGATCGAGCCTCGGCGCGATATTATTGTAGCAATCACCGATCCGTCCGTCACGAACATCGGTGAGCCATTTGCGCGTGAACGCCTGCAAATCCATGTTGAACGTCGCGGTCCGCCAGAACACTTGTGCGTCGCCCATCCAACCGAGCCGTTCATCGCGTTGGGGGCAATCCGTTGGGACGCTGTAGAAATTGGCGCGTTGGCTCCAACGGATGTTCTCCCACAACCGGTTGATGACCGAGTCGGAGGTGGTGAACCGCATCGTCTCCGATGCGTCGGTGTTCAGCACCACCGCGGTGATCGCATCGTCCGGCGGCGTGCCCGGATATCCGGTGACTTCGACGAAGCGGAATCCGTGATAGGTGAAACGTGGCTCGAAGACTTCGGTGCCGTGGCCGCGCAACGTGTAACTATCCGTCGCTTCAGCCTTGCGGAGATTGTCGCGATAGATCCCCGTTCCCGCGGAGTCGAGCACTTCCGCGAAACGCAATTGCACGACGGTTCCCGCTGGCCCTTGGACGCGAAGACGAACCCATCCCGCCAAATTTTGGCCGATGTCGTAGATGTACGTCCCGGGCTTGGGCGAGAAATGCCGAACGGGATGTACGGTACGCGTCTCCCGAATGGTTGGCGACGCTTGTCCTGTGACGCGGATAGTGTCCGACGTCGCGACGACGCGCGCTGGCGTCCAGCGCCGCGCATCGAAGCCGGGACGATCCCACCCGTCGATCTCGTGCCGGGCATCATAGCGTTCGCCGTTGTACAACTCCGCGCTTTCGATGGGACTCTCGTGGGTGGTCCAGCTGCTGTCGGAGGTGATGAGCGATTCGCTGCCATCGGTGTAGCGTACGTAGAGGGCGACTGAGAGACGCGGCGGTTGCGCGCCGAACACGAAATCGCCGACTTCCCATCCCAGTGGGCCACCGTACCACCCTTTGCCGAGCCAGGCGCCGATGGCGTTGGGGCCGCGGTGGAGGAGAGAGGTGACGTCGTACGTTTGATAGGTGACGCGGATGCGGTAGTCGGTCCAATCCGGTGTCAGGAGATCTTGGCCGACGCGGGTTCCGTTAAGGGAAAGGCGATACGTCCCGAGCGCGGTGGCGTAGACGCGCGCTTGGGCGATGGGCTTCGCGAGCGTGAAGGTCGATCGGAGCAGCGGGACCGGCGCGTGGTTGCTGGTGTCGGGCGAGGTGATCCATGCGGCGGGCCATTTGGGGTGCATGAGCCCGGTTTCCCACCAACTGGTCGCGGCGGGGGATGGTGTGCCGCTCTGATCCCACGCGCGGACGTTCCAATAGTAGCGCTGCCGAGGTTTGAGGGTGGGGCCGGCGTAGGCGACGTTGATGGAGTGATCGGCGTCGATTTTTCCGCTGTCCCAGATGTCGGCTTTTCCGTCGGCGATGAGCTCGGGGCGGGAGGCGACGAGGATGTGGTAGGCGGTCTGTTTGGCGTCTTGCCGGGGATCGGCGATCTGCCAGGAGAAGTGCGGGTGTTCGGCGTCGAGCCCGAGTGGAGTGTCGAGGGCGTCGACGCGGAGGTGGGTGAGGTGGGACTGCGCGGCAGCAAGGCTGGGAATGAGGAGCGCGCCGCAGGTGAGAAGCCGGAGCCGGGTATGGGCGAGGGCTGTCATCGGGAGAGGGAAAGGGACAACGTCTGCCGAGCGACGCGCAGGCCTAAAAGACCGGAGAGTCTACGGATCTTTAAAGATCGTAGTTTTTGACATTTTGTGAAATGATGAACATTTGTGCAAAAACAAGGGGAAGCTGCTGGATGCTACCAAGTTCCGAGTCAGAAACACCGAGATCGCGTCTACAATTGCGCTGAGCGCAGGAAGTTTTCCACCGCGATTCCGGGAACCAACGCGGGCACGGCGGACACCGTATGCGCGATCTGATCGTCCGTATCACTCACCCATCGGATACGTCCGACGTGCTCGGCACTGCGCGCACCGCCGAGTGCGGTCACGTTTTTCCAAAATTCCGGGGCGCGATAGAAGTATTGAACGCCGCGCTGTGCCGGTCCCAAGGCACCGTTGCGAATCTCGTAAACGATCCCGCCCATGCCGGATCCGTTGAGACACTGATAGTCTGATTCCGCCGTCCCTCCGAGGACCGCCAACCCTCTCCGAACCCCTTTCACCAAATCCGCAAAGGAGAGATCGCTTGCGCCGGGATGGAGCGTCAAATTGGGTGTCGAGGTCACGACGGACGTGTCCTGCGTGCCCGCCCCGGCACATCCGTTCGAACGAACGGGGCGCCCGCGCGACGCGTAGTGAGAGGCGAGCCAGGAAGCGGACTCACGCGTCGTCTGGAAGTCGGTCACGACCCCGCGTTGAATCAACATCACCTCGCTTGGGACCACTCCTTCCTCATCCCAGCGGACCGTGGCCGCACCTCCAGGCATGGATCGGTCGGTCGTGACGGTTAGCCGGGGAGATCCAGCTTGATATGTCCCAAGCATCACGAGTGGGTCGCTCAAGTAACTCGTCCCTTCATCGTTCGCTCTATCGCCCATGGCTCGATCGAGTGCGGTCGCCTGACCGATCGTCGCATCCACGATCGCCGCCATCGCATGAGCATCGAAGACGATGTCGTATCGCCCGAACTCCACGGGTTCAGCGCTCTGTTTATCGATGGCACGGGCGATCAACGTTTCGGCCTGCTCACGCCATGGCGCGGTGCGCACATACTCCCATCCCGCCCCTTTGGCGGTCAGGAAATTGCCACTTTGGCTCCCTTCGCGCTCGAATGCCCAATCGGGCGATACCGTCACCTGCAGATCGCCATGGGTGCAGTACGTCGTTTGGGTGGTGAGTGTCCCGTCGCTGGTTCCGCACGTCCGGCGCTCCTTACGGAATTCCAACGATGTGAAGGTCTCGATGCCAGTGCGGAGCCGTTGAACGGCGCTAGTCGTCGCGTGTACGAAGTCGATTTTCTCCTGCAGCGATACCGTGAACGGATCGATCTCGACCGGCATCACCCATTCGCCCGTCACCACCGGAGTCGGCGCGAGCTCGATGCGCGCGCCGCGTCCAGTGGCGGTATGCGTGGCGGCGCCCTTCGCCTGCAGCGCGGCAGTTCGTCCGGCGTGGGCAGCCGCATCTAGGGTCAGAACACCATCGACGTATTCGGTTCCCCACGTTCCTCCGATGAGTGCGCGAACGCTGACGCTGCTGCGCGTACCGCATCTTGGCGCTGCGTAGACCATCCCCGGGAATCCCCACAACTCATCGACGACGTCACGAATGTGGACGTCGGCGTATACGGCTCCGGCGGCACGCGCCGCATCGAGCGCGGCATGAACGATTTCATGGCGAGAGGGAAAGTCGTCCAGCCACCGCGTGCCATGCGTTACCGCCGGGACGGCCACAGCCCGGCGTGAGACGATGAACGGCGTGGCCGCAACAGCCGCCCCCGACAAGAACTGACGGCGGTTCACCATACAGTTCAGGACCGGCTGGGGATGGTGAGCCGATCCAAGGTTTCGCCGATCGCACGGGGATCGAAATTCCCCTGATACGTGATGCGCCCGTGCCCATCGAGAATCACCGCGGTGATGCCATGCCGGATCATGAATTCGGTCCACGACGTCGCGCCAAAAATGATCGGCATGTGCGTCGCGTTGAAGGTGCGCATTGCTCGAGCGAGTGGCTCGTCGCCAGGCACGTAATCGAGAGCGATCACGGCCGTGCCGGTTGACGCACGTTCACGCGCAAGACGCTCAGCCAGGGGAAATTCCTCGATACAACTCGAACAATGATACGACCAGAGCCAAAGAACGAGCGCTCGATGTTGCTGTAACAGTTCCTGCAGTACGACGGATCCGCTATCGAGAAACGTCGCGCTCCGGGAGAGTCCCGGCAGCGTCTGTCCGAGTACGGCCTTGGCCGTGTCACGCGAGGCGCCACCACCAATGACGATGAATCCCGGGCGCGAAGGACGTCCGAAGTCCCGGGCGCTCACGTCGGCATTCAATTGCAGATCGAAGCGCCGGTCGATGACGTATCCGTTCGTCGCCGTCGTCAGAGTGCGATGGATGAGATGATCCTCCCCAAGGAAAAAGCGCGTCGTGTACACGACGGTATCCTGTGGGAGCGTGAACGCGTGCTCGTAGGTCCATTCGACGACGGTATAGGTTGTGTCGTTCCACGATTGGGTCCCCAAGGACCGCACCGACCGGAGCAACAGGTCGTTGATGCGATCGTGCGCCCATACGCCGACCCGGCGGCTGTTCTCGCCAAAGAATGGACGAAGGTTGATATCATCCACGTCCACCGAGAAATCGGACGGCATCTGTGTATGCGCGGTATCGTGGCGTTGAACGTACGAGATTCCGCCGTCTGGCGTATATAAGTGAATCGACGCATCCACCGCGGAATGCCGCATCGTCGCCAACAATCCGGCGAGTGCATCGCCGGTGATCAACACGGGAGCTCCGCTTCCCCCAGAAGCGCGTGGCGCGACCGACGTGGCTGGCGTGGACGTTCCCGATGGCGACGTCGGTGCTGTCGGCGCTACAGGCACGTATTCCAAGCGCAGCCAACGCGGCTTCATGGCGGTCACCGCGACGACCGACGCTGGTCCGTTCGCGACACCGTTGTGAGAGTATGTCGTTCGAACCTGTCCCAACAGCGTTCGCGCATCTACGAGCTGTTGTGTCGCTCTGTCGAGCAGCCGGACGGCCAGCGTGTCGATCTGGGGAGCACGCGCAGGGCGTACCCCGGGCCCTACGACAGGACTTAGCGCTTCGGCGGACGAAAGAAAGAAACTGAACAGGATCGTGGAATATGAAAAGGCAGCGGAGCGTGGCATTGCACTAATGAGGAGTGACGGTCACCACCGGACGTGGAGACCAACTTTGGTTTGCCGGCCAATGGCGGCGTTGTAGCCCGAGACGTCGTTCTTGTAGGAGTTGGCGAGATTCTGGATTTGCAACACACCATCCAAATGTGCCGACAGCCGTCGCGACGCATTCACGTCAGCCGTCGCGTACCCAGGTCCTCGGCTGACATACGTAAATGGCAGCGAGAATACGGGAGCGAGCGAACGGAGCCGAGTTTGATCGACCAGGTTGGCGAGTGGATCGCCGGCGTATCGATCCAAGTAGAGAAGACCTTGACCTTGTACATCGAAAGAGAGCGTGGTCGCGGCCGTCGTGTATTGCATACTCAACGCGTACGTATGCTCGGGAACGAATTGAAAGACTCCGCCCGGGACATATTGCGGAAATTGGGTGCGATATTTTGGCGTGATCCCAATGATCCGGCTCTTCGTCCACGAATAGGTTGCTTTGGTGGTGATTCGCCCCGTATTGACCGTTCCTTGCAGCTCCCACCCTTGGTTCCGAATGCTCCCTAAATTCAGATACTCGTTCTGAACGTAGTAGAGATAGCCGTCGACCCAAGACGGCACTGGATACCCGCCGTACGCCGACGCGGGAAGCGGCGACCGGACGCTATCGACGTACGCGCTGGCGATGAGATTGTCGACCGTTTGGTTGTATCGTGTCACCACGAGCGACGCGACGGAACCGAGATAGAGCTCGAGTCCCCCTTCTCCGCCGGCTTGTTGCTCAGGGAGGAGTGTGGGATTCCCGAGTTGCGAGTCGATATTGCCATAGATACCAATGGCATCGAGATATTGCAGGTCCAACAGGGACCGCGACACAGGCTCGTCGACCGTGGGGGGACGCGTGGACCGCCCATAACTTCCACGTAGCTTCGCCGTTACGGGTCCGACGGTCGCCGTATAAGCGACGCCGTAGCGCGGGACAATGTTGGGATTGGCCGAGCGCCCGTAGTTGGGGTTCCATTCGCCACGAAGACCATAGGTCAGGAAGAGTGCGTCGTTGAGACCGAGCTGTCCTTGCAGGAACGCGCCGTTGTCATGCGCGGGCTGCCGGAATATGGCATAGGAGGCGGCGTTGAGCGTCCCTGTCAAGCTCGTTGGACTCGCCGACAAAGAGCTCGATAGGGTATGCCATCCGTCGGCACCCGCCGTGACGACCAAGGCCGCCACACTGGTCAAGGGAGCTCGTACGGTCGTCGTGTACGCGAGGGATGTGCGGCTCGTACGTGTCTCATTGACTGACAACAACGTGTCGTACGTTCTCGCATATTTGCGCGCGGTCTGTGTCGAGTTCGCATCGGTCACGTCGGTTCCCGCGGTCACGGAATGTGACCACCAAGGGACTGGGGCATATGCCAAGGTCACCCCCAATGTCTGGGTTCCACTGACTTGTGTTTGCGGAACCGGAATGCGGGTTCCCTTTTGTTGCGCATACGTTCCCGTGCTCTGCCCAACGTTGAACGCTTCGCTCGACTCACCGCCTTGCCAGTTCGTTGCCTGGGTACGACGCAAGCTCACGTCCGCCGTCAACGCTCCCTGTTCGAACCGAACACCGCCGAATCCGCTCGTGGCCGCCGAGTGTACGGCCGGCGTCCAGGGGCCGATGTACGTCCACGACCCGCCGGCATTGTATGACAGATGTCCTTCGAGACCAGACACTTGCGCGGTGTAATCATGCTGGGGGGTCATCGCCGAGCTGAAGTTGTTCTGGATCAATCCACTTTGCAGCGTCGCCGTCACTTGCGGACGGGGCGATGCCCCGCGCTTGGTAAAGATTTGCATGACGCCGTTGATGGCGTTCGAGCCATAGATCGTACTCGCCTGTGGACCGGTCAGGATTTCGATGCGATCGATGCTCCTGGGATCGATGAGCCCGAGATACGACGGATCGGCGAGCTCGACGCCATCGACATACGTCTTGATCGGTTGTGTCAAGGCGTCTTTCGGAGGAAATTGATTCGGCAAATACGTCGAGCCCCGAGAGGACATCGCCACATGTCCCGGTTGAACGCCGGCGGATCCTTGATTTTGCGCGAACAGCCCCGGCACATCGCCGCGAAAGAGTTGATCGATATGCGTAATCCCACGCTGCTCCAGCTCTTTGGCGGTGATCACGGTCATCGCGTTGGGCACGGCTTTCCGCTCCGTCGGAATGACAGTTCCAGTCACGATGACTTGATCGAGTTGATTCGGACTCGGCGCCAATTGCATGTCGACGCGAACGTCTCCGTCGTCGCCGACAGTGACCGTGCGGACCTGCCGAATATAGCCGAGAATTTTTGCCGTCACAGTGTGAGATCCGGATGAAACACCGGGGAATCGGTACGATCCGTCGGATCCGGTAACGACACCTTTCAGTGCGCCATCGAGCGAAATCGCGACCCCCTTGAGTGGCATTTTCGTTTTGGCATCTTCGATCCGCCCGACGATTCCCCCTTTCACCGCGACGGTCGTCGCGACCGTCTCGGCGTCATCGAGCGCAACGATCCCGCCGGGGAGTGCGACCACGTGAATGTTCGTCTCACGCACAACGCGCTCGAGCGCGTCTCGAAGCGAGACATTCTTGGCGTGTAGCGAAACTGGAGTGCGGTATTCGTTGACCATCGCGCTGCGATATTGCACGTGCACTCCCGCGGCCGCGCCGATGATGTCGACTGCCTCCGCGATCGTCTTGTGGTCGAATGCGACGGTGATTGGCTTCGCGAGCAAGGTCACCGCGTCGGTCGCCGACGCGGCGGGGCGCGAATCGGCGACGGCCGGGTGTTGCGCGGCCAGCGGCGTTAATGCGAACGGCGTTAATGCGAACGGCGTTAATGCGAGCATCGTGATGCCCCACCACATGCAGGCATGACGGCCGAAGAAATCGCCCCGTGTTCCTGGCTGACGTCGAATATGCATTATCGTCCTGCCTCGCGAGGCATGGTGAAAGAGTTTCGGCGTATCCGCCCAGTCCGGCCGATCGCCGCATCGGGACGCAATGTGACGATCGTGGTTCCGGGGGTATTGGTGTCGAAGGTCATGGTGACGTGGAGCAGTGTGCGCAGGGCGGTGAGAACGTCTTGCACCGACTGCCCTTCGAATCGCGCATCGACCCGTTCACGCGCCAGGGTGGAATCGGCGACCCGGAATTGCAACCCATACCAGTGGCCGATCATGTCGAGCATGTCGCCAGCGGGCGCCTTGTGGAAATCGAGTACTCCCGTCGTCCAGTCGATGGCGCGCGACGCATCGTCGGTGACGGACGTGACGGCGCTCGAATCGGTGACGCGGGCACTTTGTCCAGCCGCCAGGATCACGCGATGACGGCCGCCCGACGTCACTTTTCCTTCTGTGACGACGACACGCGTCTCGGATTCGCCCGCATACCGGCGGAGCGTGAACGTGGTGCCGAGGATGCGCGTGGTCACGTCGCCGGTGTGAATGGTGACTGGCGTTGCGTCGTGATGGGGAAACTCGAAGAGTGCTTGTCCGGTCAATGTGAGCTGTGCCCCGGTCACCGTCAGGACTGATTGCGGGGCCAATGTTACACGGGCGCCGCTCTCCAGAGTCACAACCGCACGCTGGGCGATCTGGGTTATATATATCGATGACGAGGACTGTGGCGGACGACTGGTCCACAGAATGAACGCCACACCGGCGAGCATTGCACCGACGGCAGCCGTCATCCCCCCAGTCAGACGTCGCCGGACGCGTGGCATGATGCGTGGCGTGCTTCGATGCTCGGGTTTCAGCATCATCGGGTCACCGACGCGACCATCGATCTCCGCCAATAATCGGCGATGTAGCATCTCTTTCGCTTCCACTGAGAGCGGCATGGAAAGATCTTCACCACGCGCGGCGGCACGAATACCAGCCACGATCCCTCGGCGCCCGGGATCGGCTTCGAGCACAGCACGGACTTGCTCGGTGAGCTGGGGGGAAAGCTCGCCGGCAAGGTAGTGGCCAATCAACTCGTTCAGATCGTCGAAACGGGACGCGGACATCGAATCTGGAATCCTCCTCACCTTCCAGAGCGCACATGCCGCGAATTTGTTAACCGTTTTTTTATAGATCGGCGATCAGGAAGCCGGGCTCGCGGCGGATCTTATCGCTATCGATTACGGTACTGGGCGAGGAGCTCTTGAATCTTCCGTTGCGCTCGAAGGACCACTTTACGCGCTCCGACTTTCGAGAGTGACATCGTCTGTCCGATTTGTTCGAACGCCCACTCTTCTTCCCACCGAAGATAGATGGCGAGACGCTCTTGTTCGGTCAGGATGGTGATGGCGCGTTGATACGCGGCGCGAAAGTCGTGTTCTTCGGCGAGGACGTCGGAGGGCGGCATCGGCTGCCCCATGGCGGGACTTTGGCTTGCCATGTCATTGCTATTGCCATCGACCTGGGTTACGACGGCGTCGACGACTTTAGCATGCCGCGCTAGAGTTCTGGCGCGATTACGCACCGCGGTGGCGAGGTAGACGCGGATGTCGATATCCGTCGCGACTGTTTCTCGATGCGCCCAGAGCCAGAGGAAAACGTCGTGTACGATCTCGCTCGCGGTGTCGCTGGATCGTGTTTGCAACAGGGCGATGCGCCAGAGTTGGTCGAAGAGCGCGGTGTAGATGATGGAGACGGCATCGCGGTCGCCGGCGCAGATGCGGGCGAGCAACTCAGGGACCGGGGTGTCACCAATTGGCGGGAGCGGCACCCGAGGACTGTGAGGCGTCTGCTCGAGCGAGGAGGATTCGTCGGAACGGCGCGGGCGTGGCGTACGAGGATCATCACGAGGATCATCACGCGTATCGCCCCGTGGAGCAAACATCGGGGATATCCTCGTGCCCGTATCATACCATGGTATGAATGCCCGAATCGCCGCGAATCCCATGCGACTACGGTATATACGGGGGCGGTCGGAAGCAATAGCGGCACGACATCACCCCCTACGTCACGATCACGTTCGATCACATGAACTTTTCCGCCGCGCCAGAACCGTCGTCAATTTTACACGTGAGAACTTACGCTCCCTCGCCGCCTCCTATACGCCGCCAACACGACCAATCCCGTCCCCAACGAGACGAACGACGACGGTTCCGGCGTTACACCCGCGTAGAACTCCGTCCCATTCACGAAGCTATACTGTACGCTCGACGTAATGTTGTTGTGATTCGCATCATAAAAGTACAACTGGCCAAGCCCGCCCTCGGCTTGCATGTATGTCCAGGGCATGGTCGGTTCGCCGATGTACGCGAAGTATTCAGGAGTTGGGACAAGCGAAGTAGATGACTGGAACATGAACGCCCCCCCCCAACGACAGCGTGTCGGACCCATTCAACGAAAATTCCTGATACGTGCTCGCCAACGTATGTGGCACGAACGTGTCGGGGTCGTAGAAGTTCGGGATTTCGTGATAATCGTGCACGGTGACGTCGAATCCCGGAGTGGTGTCGGTCGCCCCGTTGGGTCAACACGACGTCGAAAATGCCTTGCGCGGAATTCCCGATTCCCGGGTTGAGCGACCAGTGCTCGTGATTACCAGAGACGTAGTAAACCCCATTGAATCCCACACCAACTCCAACCGACGCGACCTGCACGCCGGGAGCCGCGTTGATTTGCAGGACGTCGTTCCACGAGCCGCTGGTCTGTGTATTGAATCTGAAGGTGGTCGTGGTGCGATTGATCCCCTCAACGAAGTTCGACGTCGTCGTCGTGAACACGCCGTTGGTAAAGGCAGTACTGACTTGCGGTGTCTGAATTTGCGCACCGGTGTACCACATGGGAGGAATACAATTGGGAACGGACACCGATGCTGTTCCCCCACTTCCCGATGCGGCACACGTCGTGGACGGCGCGCCATTTTGCGTCAGCGTCGCGGTCGAGTTCGCGCTCCCTTGTGCGCGCAGCTGAGGCGCGACGGATTTCAACGCACGTGTGCGCTCACACCGCCGTGCTCGTCGCGTTGAAGTTGAAATCCCGGACCATCATGGGTGGAACGATGACCGGACGAAGGGGCCAATCCTGGCCGCCACCGTAACGGCTATTCGGCGGCGTGTAGCCGAACGCCGCGCGCCCCGTCGGCCCGATTGCCTCGAGTCGGTTGAGGAAGAAAAAAGGCGATTCGAGCACGCGGAAATTCTTCACGGGCCGGACGATTTTCCCGTCCTTCACATAGAAGCAGCCGTCGCGTGTGACGCCGGTCACGAGTCCGTTCCGCTGAGAGACGGCTTGCGTGGACGAGATGCGGTTGACGTAAATCCCTTCTCGGCAATTCGCGATCATCTCGTCGACCGACGTTGGTCCGCCGGCAATGCGAAACGACAACGGCGCTTCGGAGTACGGCTTTCCACGTTGTAGAGCGTAAGACATCGAGTACGAGAGGTTCTTGAGGATCCCGTTTTCCACCCACGTCATCGCGGGCGTCCCGAATCCTGCACCGAAGTAGGGGCAATAGCCCCCATCCGGGTCGGCTGGATTCGAGCTGATCGTGATCCGTGGATCGAACACACGCTGCCCCAACCGGTTGCCTTGTGGCATCTTCGAGAAACCCGTCTGACCGTTGTCCGTGTCGAAAGCATCCGTTTGTTGATGAAAAAACCGCATGAGCTGTGCGACCGCCGCGGGACCGAGAATCGCCGTTCGCCGGCCGGGTTCCATGGCGACGGGATTCATCCCCAACTTTGCGAAGTAGACCGCGCGCTCCGCGATCTCCGTGGGATTGATGCGCGACCATTGTCGGGCCGCTCCGCCACCCCACCCCGAGCTCGTGCCATCTTTGGAGCGCGCCGTCATGGTAACTTCGCAATCCGTTTCCTCGTGGTACGCCTCCATCCCTTCTTTGTTCAGCACGGATTGCGCGCGCGCCATCAGTCCGACGAAGCCCGCGGCCTGAAGACCCGCATCCAGGACGACGCGCATCATGTCCTGGATAGTACTATCACGCGTGGTTCGCATCGCCTCCGCGACGTCGCCGTGCCACAATTGTACCGGAACCAAGGCGTCGGGAACCGGGTGCTCCTCGGGATTCAGGCTTTCCGCCGGGGATATTCCGACGCTGAGAATGCTCTCTGCTTGGTGGACGATCGCACGCAACACCGTGTCATCGAGTTGGTTCGTGGCGACCCCCGTGCTGTAGCCACGACCGTCGGAACAGCCGAACGTGATCCACAGCTCGTCGCCGTCGTCACCCGAGAGCACTTGGTCGTTCGCCATGCGCGTCACGACGAGCGCGGTGTGACTCACTGACACGTCCGCGTTCTTGAGCGTCGTGAAACCGAGCACGCGCTTGGTCAACGCCTGCACTTGCTCGCGGGCGAGAACCGGCCGTCCTTCGGCGGGTCCGTCGGAC
>Ga0207654_10000063_pt1 | contig 71849 bp, 64 predicted proteins | sample KBSC64metaG_FD_184355 | JGI IMG/M metagenome (GOLD analysis project Ga0207654, IMG submission 184355) | Corn rhizosphere microbial communities from Kellogg Biological Station, Michigan, USA - KBS C6-4 metaG (SPAdes) (version 2) | ecosystem: Host-associated > Plants > Roots > Rhizosphere > Soil... | reverse complement strand
AAGTTCCTGCTGCTGCGCTTCCGGCTTCTTCAGCATGTATCAAAAATACAAAAGGCTCCCGTGCATAACGAGAGCCTAATTAGATACTTTGTCAGCAGTCTGAGCGGCTCCAAAAGGAGCCGCTCTCTTATACCGGAAACAACCTTACTTACTGGCGATGTGCTGCGTTGTCGTGTCCGTCGCGATCGCCTGCTCGAACGTCATACGCAAATACTTATGCGGATTGACGGGAACCTTATGTACGCGCACCTCGTAGTGAAGATGCGGACCGGTCGCTCGACCCGTCTGACCCACGTAACCGATCACCTGGCCGCGCTGGACATGTTGTCCAGGGATGACCGCGATCGACGAGAGGTGTCCATATAACGTGATGAGATCGTGCCCGTGATCGAGCACCACCTGGCGCCCATATCCAGAGCCCATATTCTCACCGGTCACGTTTCCGTCGGCGGTGGCGCGAACCGCTGTCCCGTAAGGCGCCTCTATATCTAGACCGGGATGGAATGCGCCTTCGCCGTTAATGGGATCTTCGCGCTGCCCGAACCCTGATCCTACGCGGCCTTCTACCGGCCACAAGGACGGAGCATCCGCAAGCTGAGTCCAGTCGCCCATGAAGCCAGAAGTAAGTCCGCCTTCGAGCGCACGCGTTACCCGGCCAGACATCGCCTGATCGCGCAAGGCGTTGAACTGCTCAAACGTCATCTTCACGTCGGCATTGCTCACTTCATCCTTCAGCACGAGACTAGCGGGCGTGGGGCCGGCGGCAGGATTCTCTGTCGACTTTGCCGGAAGAACCTTATGCGAACGGAGCCCGTAGAGCGCAGTCACCTCGCTTGCGAGCGCCCCGAGAGATGCAACCTGTACATCACGGTCATGCGCAACCTTCGCAAGCTGGCTCACGTCTTTACGCAATTTCTGATTATCAGCTCTGACTTGATTGAACCGTTCGGTTTTCAGCAGCATGCGCGTGTACGAACCGGCTAATCCGACAATGGTGAATGCACCTACCAGAGCGGCGGCCACAAAACCATACACATACTGAAGGGGAAGCGGAATTTTCCTGACCCGGCCATCTTCATCTCTGGCAACAAAAAGAATGTAATAGCGCTTTCGCAGCATGATCCTGCCTTCACTTCAAAAATGCAAGGTGCTACTAACCCGCGTAGCCAGGTCTTCCAATGAATGCAGGTACCGGGGGAGCCCCGCCAATCTGCTGTGCTCTGAACGAGCAAATCCACTCAAACGTTCATTTAGGCTAGCAGGCTGCCCGGCGGAGGGTCAATCAATTGGGGATGGAAAACCAGCCGGAGATCGTCCTATCGTTCATCGGAAACCTGGCCCTTGGTAATCCGGTTTAGCGAAAAGAGGGCGAGTCTGTCCTATCCTCAATAAGATGAGGTATCCACGCCAGCCCAGGACTGCGACGAAATCGGGCGAACTCGCTCTGATTCAGCGAATTCGAGATCGTTCTTCCCTCGCCAAAAGCGGCGTGGCCCTCGGGATTGGCGACGACTGCGCTCTTCTGCGCTTGAGGCCCGGAGAAGAAGCGGCCGTCACCACTGATCTTTCCATCGAAAACCGGCATTTCCGTCTTGGTTTGCACCCGCCTGAAGCGATCGGCCACCGGACCTTGGCACGCGGGCTCAGCGACATCGCGGCGATGGGCGCGCGTCCTGTAGCTGCGTTCCTTTCGCTCGGCCTGCCCCCTGAACTGACGAGGCCTGCAGGCAGAAGACGGAAGGCGTGGATCGATGGCTTCCTCGACGGTTTCTTCGAGCTTGCCGATCGATACAAGGTTCCGCTGGCGGGAGGCGATCTGGCGCAATCCGAGATCGCTCTTGCCGACATCGTCGTGATTGGCACGGTACCTTCCGGAAAGGCGCTTCTTCGTTCCGGCGCCAGAAAGGGAGACATCATTTACGTGACCGGCCAACTCGGCGGATCCGCTTCGGGTCTCAGGCGCCTCTCGCAGAATCCGTCGGAGCGATCCGGTCAGAACCTGCTTCCACATCTCCGGCCAGAGCCGCGCATTCCGCAAGGTCTCTGGCTTCGCCGGCATCGTTTTGCAACCGCGGCAATCGATCTTAGCGACGGGCTGTCGACCGACCTGCATCACCTGTGTGCGGAATCTCGTGTGTCTGCCGAAATCGAAGCGGCGATGCTTCCTGTTTCCAGCGAGGGAACGATGGCCGACGCTCTCCATGGAGGGGAAGACTACGAATTACTCTTCACCGCTCATCCAAAAACCCGCATACCTCGCAGGATCGCTGGAGTTCCGATCACGCAGATTGGCGTTATCGGCAAACAAACTCGTGGCCAGGATCGCGTGACCATCGTGGACGCTTCAGGGAGCCACCCGCTGAAGCCGAACGGTTGGGAGCACTTCCGCAGCGTTTCCGGCAAACCATAGTAGTTACTGACTTTTCAGCAGTTTGCGGATTATGATCGGAATTGCCATGGAAAGCGAAAGTATACGTGTGCGCTTTGCGCCCTCTCCCACGGGATTGCTTCACGTGGGCAACGCGCGAACCGCTCTGTACAACTGGCTCTTCGCCCGGCACACCGGTGGCAAGTTTGTGCTTCGCATCGAAGATCTCGATCTGGATCGGACGAAGAACAGCCAGGAGAAGCAGCTTATCCAGGACCTTGTCTGGCTTGGGCTCAATTGGGATGAAGGTCCCAATGAGAATGACCTCAACGAAGCGGGAGAGGTTGGTCCTTATCGCCAGTCAAAGCGGATGGAAATCTACGCGACTCACACCGCGCAGCTACTTGCCGACGGCAAGGCCTACCGCTGTTTCTGCTCGCCGGAGGACCTGGAAGAAGAACGCCAGCAGGCGATAGCAGACGGGCGACCGCAAGTGTACGGTGGCCGCTGCCGAGTGATGAGCAAGTTTGATATCAAGGAGAATCTGCTTCGCGGCAAGTTTTACTCCATCCGTCTGCGCATTCCCGATCGCACGATCCGCTTTCACGACATGATCCGCGGTGATCTGGAGTTTGCGCCGGAAACCATCAGCGACCCTATCCTCGTCCGCTCTGCCCAGGGGGGAACCGCAGGCGCCAGCCCAGGAGTTCCTGTTTACAACTACGTGGTCACGATCGATGACGCGCTCATGGGGATCACGCACGTTATCCGAGGGGACGATCACATCGCCAATACGCCGAAGCAGGTAGCGATCTACGAAGCTTTTGGTTGGAAGGTACCCGAGTTCGTACATCTTTCCGCGATTCTCGGTCCGGATCACGAGCGCCTCTCGAAGCGGCACGGCGCAACGTCGATGTCCAATTTCCGCGAGCTCGGCTATCTTCCCGAAGCTCTCGTCAACTACCTGGCGCTACTTGGCTGGGACACGGAAGACGGCAAAAATGAGATCTTCACACCCGATCAACTGGTGAAGGCATTTTCGATCGAACGCATAAAATCCAGTCCGGCGATCTTCGATTTCGAAAAGCTCAATGCACTCAATCGCCATTATCTGAAGCTGGCGACACCGGCGCGGATTGCAGCCCTCTGCTGGGATTACTTCGGCGGCCTGCTGCCCGAGAAGGATGAAGTTCCTGACGCGGTTCTCGTCTGGTTCTTTCACATGATCGCGATGTTTGTTCCAACCGTAAACCGGCTGGGAGAAATACCGGCGAAAGCGGCGTTCATCTTTCACATGGATCCAAACCTCGCCCGGGCTGATAAAGAGAACGAATCAATTCTCGCCGGGGAGTCTGCTCGACGAGTGCTCACTGAACTGGCATCGCGCGTCAAATCGAAACCCGGTCCGCTGAGTGCTGCTGATTTCAATGCCTGGTTGAATGAGATCAAGGACAGTATCGGCGTTTCCGGCGACCAACTGCTTCAACCGGTGCGCATCGCGCTGACCGGGACAGAGAGCGGTCCGGACTTTGACCAGCTCATCCCGGTGCTGGAGCAAGGCGCGGCTCTGAACATTGGGATTCCCAGCGTAGGACAACGCATCGCGGCTTTCCTCTCGGCGTAACGACTCGATGAATCAAATGCTGGATCACTGCAAGCGCGACTGGATTCGTCGACGCGGAGAAGTGCAATGAACTCTTCAGTCGTGGACCTGACGTTTTCTCACGCATGGGATGCGGAGATTCTTGCTGCTCGTCCGGCGATTCTTCCCGCTCGTCATTTTGTCTATCCCGCCCAGGTGGAGGAAGTAGAACGCGGCGCGCTCGAGGTTCTAGTCAGACCCGCGACCTCTTCGCCATTCCTGGCGACGTGCGCGCTGGGGTTCCGAGATCCTATCGTTCCGACGGGCATCTGGTCGGCGCCGAATCCGGAAGAGTTGTGTGCAGTTTCCGGAGGCTATGCGTACGTCATCGATACGAATTCGCCGGAACGGTTCACGATGATTCCGTACCGGCCTGTGCTCCGCGTCTGTGCGTCAGCGGAGGCGCGCCTTCTTCTGTTTGTCGGACATCGCACCATTCTCGCCTGGGGCAACGACGGCGCAGCGTGGGAGTCGCCGAAGCTCTCGGATGAGGGAGTAACCATCTCAGCTATTGAGGGAACGATTCTTCGCGGCCTCGGCTGGAGTATGTTCACCGATAAAGAAACGCCATTCTCACTGGATCTGAATACGGGGCTGGCAGCGAGTTCGCAGGATAGATAGAGCAATTCGCTTGAGGGTTTGAGCAAGGCTCAGCACGGCCGGGGCTGCAATTCGCCTGACGAGAATAGCTTAACGAGGTCGTGAGGTTTGTGGCTGTCCACGATGAAGTCTGCCTCTGGCCTATGGTCGCCGGCGAAGGGAGTCGCGAGAATGATCGGCTTGCCTGGACATGTGCGCTTCACCTCGCTGAGCAGATCTCCTTTTTCTTCGAGCAGCCGCGAGTGGACGAGAATGACGTCGACATTCGGGAACCTGTGGAGCAGATTGAGCCCATCGCGCAGGTTGTAGGCGGTGAGTACGTTGTGCTTGGCAGTTTCAACCACGAGCTTGCGAGCAGAGAGACCTTCGGGCTGTTCTTCTTCCATCATCAGAACTACGATTGACGCCACGCGACCTCCAGTGTGACTGGCTTTACTGCCAAGTGGAGTTGGATGGCGGTTCTGCTCTTTCGGTTGATTCAGATTTGGATTTGCTTGAGTGTCAGAGAGATGGCGTCCTGGAGCGTCTTGCAGGAAGAAGGTACAGGCCAGATAGGCACCCTCATTCGAGGTGGTACTGGCTCCATCGCAGGGCCACAGACAACTGTGCGTTCCATGGAAATGCAGAATAGGCGCGGCTAGTCCTTGTTCATCCGTGCCATCTCAGGGCCAAGGAAGTCTTCAAACGCTGCGCCGGGCAAGATCTCGTGGAACGCCTGTTCCGCGGCTGCGTTTGCTTCGGGAATGAGGTAGTTCTCGGTGAGTCCGGCACGGAGAATCTCGAATGCTTCTTCGGGTGTGTCCGCGTACTGGAAGAGTTCGATGTCCTTGGGGGAAATGGCCCCAGTGTCCACCAGGCAATCGAGATCGAAGACCTTTTTCCAGTAGTCCGTTCCGTATACGACCACGGTGATTTTCTTTGCGAGCTTATGGGTTTGCGCAAGGGTCAGGATCTCGAACATCTCATCGAGTGTTCCAAAGCCTCCTGGAAACACCACGAGTGCTTTTGCAAGGTAAGCAAACCATAGCTTGCGCATGAAGAAGTAATGGAACTCGAAATTAAGCGCAGGCGTGATGTAAGGATTGGGCGACTGCTCGAAAGGCAGGCGGATATTCATCCCGATGGTCTTGCCGCCCGCTTCGTGTGCTCCGCGGTTGGCCGCTTCCATGATGCCCGGACCACCGCCCGAGGTCACCACAAAACGGTGTCTCCGTGAGGGTATCTTCAACGTCCAGCGGGTGAGCATCTGCGCAAGACGGCGCGCATCCTCGTAGTAGCGCGCCATGGCGACCGCAGCTACCGCGCGTTTGCGTTGCAGCTCCGTTGCCTTTCCCGCGGCGATATCGGGAATTGAAGCGGGCTGCTCCTCGCTTGGCGCAGGGTCTCGCGAACCCGTATTGTCGAGCAACTCAAGCTCGTGAGCGGTTTCTTCTTTTCCGCGGAAGCGCGCCGAACCGAAAAAAACCACCGTGTCCTGAACGTGTTCACGCCTGAATCTGGCCAGGGGCTCCATGTATTCCGCAACGATGCGGATGAGGCGCCCGTCAGGGCCGTTCAGAAAAGATGGATTCTCGTACGCCAGAGGAGCAGCGGCCAGTGGAGGCGGCGCTCCGTTCCCAACTGTATCTGTGGGCAGTTCAACTGCCATGTCAGGATCGTTGTTTTGGACGGCGGCAGCCTTCTGATCCGGCTTTGCTGCCGTTGTTTCTGCCGGGCGCTCGCGGTTCAATGAGGGTACGGTCTCCTGTCCCTTGCTTTTCCGCTCTTTGTCTTTCTCGACTTCGCTCATAGCCTACTCACTTCGATGGCGAATCACTCGTTGCGGTGCCTTATGGCATCCTGCAAAGCGATCCATATGTTCAACAGACCGAGTCCTGAGATGATTCCTCGCACTGCTCCATTGGCCGCGTAGATTGCGAGTGTTGGAAACTGCACAAACAAAGGATTCTGATCCCAAAACAGCTGCGACCATGGAGCGTAGCAGATCGCAAGCCCGATATACATCCGCAGCAAGACACGGAGGTAGAGTTCAGTCCGCATCAACCAGTGAGGAATTCGCTGTTGCGCAGAGCTGCTCACCGGTTCATGCCCCGGAGGCACGCTCTCATCTGAGCTCATTGTTACCCCTGGTGCGGGAGCCGGGTTGGGGGGAACAGTCGTTGACGTGAATTCCGGCTGTTGTGACATTCTCCAGGGCCTGCATGAGGTCCATCCACTCTGATTCGCAAGGGTCTTAGGCCCGGTGCATCGTATGCACTTCAGCGTCGCGGATTGACCAATCGAATAAATTGCTGCCCCGCATCGCTGAGGGACGTCGTAATGAAACGGTAACACATTGGCCATTCACCACATAGCTGCTCGTCGTGATCGATATTGCCGCACCTGCCGGACAGGCGTATTTTGTTTGTGTACGCGGATTGATCTACGCGGGGGTGCAATATGCTTCGTACCGCTGCCGGCCTTGTTCTTCTCTTCTGCTCGCTTGCATTAACCGCTCAGAATAGCTCGGGCACTCCCGTGCCCCAGGCGCCGGAAGTTCAGGTGCCGTCGAACGGTGCGATCGTCGTACTCCCAGGTTGGTTTGATGCCTGCCCTATCGCGATGCATGCGAGCCAGGGCGTCTGGGATCACACGATTAGAATTCGCGACGGAGAAAAGGGGAGTGCAGTCCAGCCATTCGGGCAGCGAATCTCCCTCAATCTCAAGGACTCACAGTCTGACCACATCGTCTCGGCGACAGTCCGCGTGCGTGGATGGAACGGCAAGCATCGGATGCTTTCTACGCCCACAGACTCGAATCAGCGTTGGAACGCAGAGAAGACGCTGAAAGTCCGATTCGTTGACGAGAACGACGGCAGCGTCTCTGGCGACCTTTGGATAGGCGGCTTCACTGGCGTCGATTCCCTTCAACTTGTAGATCTCACGTACGCCGATGGCAGAATCTGGAAACCTTCCGGTTCGGCCGCGTGCCGCGTTCAGCCCGACCCACTCATGCTGATCAGCGGACGTTGACGAACGAACAACGGGAAATCAGGTCGTGAAGTGCAGGCTGAAGGGTGTGTCTACTCGTGCGCACCATGCTTCTTCAGCAGCTCGGCCCACCTGTGGTCATCCATCTTGATTGCGTAGGTTAACGGCCGGTGCATGCTTTGATCCTGGGCGTTCACATCTGCTCCACGATCGACGAGCAGCTGGATGAGGCTGCCGTATTGAAGTTGCAGCGCGCAACTGAGAGCTGTGTCTCCGTAGGCATCAGGCGTGTTCACATTGGCGCCCTTATCGAGGAGAAACTGCGCATCGTCTTTCTGATCGCGAAGGACTGCAAATAAGAGTGGAGTGGCACCGCTTGCAGCACGTGCATTCACATCCGCTCCTTTGCTCACCAGCAGTTCCGCCATTTTCCTGTGGCCGACCGCGAATTCGGCGAGGTGCAGTGGAGTGTAGCCGTTCTTCATGTCGCTCTGGTCGATTCCGTGGACGGTCAGCAGCGAAACCGGGTCCTTGTGATTGCTGGATGTGAGAATGTTGCCGAGATCCTCAGGGGTGAAGGCTCCGTAGCCGTTTTTCGAGTTTACGTCCGCGCCCGCATCCAGCAAGGCCTGTGCAACCGCGAACTGGTTATGCAGAGCTGCGAGGTGAAGCGGTGTATCGCCATTGTTATCGCGATCGTTAACCAGCTTCGGGTCGGCGGACAGGATGGTCTTTACTTTTTTGGTATCGCCCTTTCGCGCCGCATCATGGATTGGGCCCGCGAAGGCAGCTTCTGTCGAAATCAGGAACACGAGGATCAAGAGCGGAATGATGCAAGACGGTATGAGGCTATTCCTTAGAGGCGTGTACTGTTTCATTACTTCTCCGGGTCGGAAGATTGTCACTGGACATACCGGAGCATTCTAGCTGACTTCCATTTCAGGAGATTGTGTCGAGCGTCGCGACCGATCGACCGCCAGCCAGTGCCGGGAAGATGAAACATGGGCGATCCGGCTCCAAAAGTAATGTGACTTCTGTATTACCAAAGTCCCACAGCACCTTAAACCAAGGGCACGAATCACGATACGATGTGGCGATACCGCAGAATCCCTTGTTTCAGTGATATGGGAGCTCAACAACGTGAAGACATCTGAAGAAACAAAGCATGGGCCCAGCGTCGTTGCGGAGACTTTGAAGAGCCTCTCCGAACAGGCCAAGCTCTGCCGCGAAAAGATCGACCAACTTGAAGCCGCTCAGAGTCTCAACCGCGGCGAGGTGCTCTCAGAAGTTGGCAAACTTATCGATGCGTGCCAACACCTCAGAGACGCCATTCTTTCGGAAGACAGCACGGCCACCTGGAAGGATCGATCGGAGTTGAGCGGGCTAGTCTCGCGTCTCGATCATGCTGCAGCCAAGCGCCGCCGGTATCTTGAACTGGCGCAATTCCTGGCTACGGGGACGATCTCGCATCGCCGCGAACGTACGCGTCAGGAGCGGCTCACGCTGCGTGATGCTGCAGTGGCCGAGTTGATGGAAATTTCAGAACGAGCCACACCTCCGGAGCTTCCAGGCCCGCAGGCTGAGAACTGGCTCGAGTGGGCTTGCAGTCTTGAAGACGATGCCAACGATGCCGAGCTTCAGCAGTTGAAAAGCGGATTCCCCCGTCTCGATGACTTCGTTCGCCAACTCGAGATCGACTGGTGGAGCAACGAACCCTCATCGGGTCCACGCGCTGGAGCAAAGAGCGCAGCGAAGTCCACGCCTGCCGCACCGAAGCCTGAGGTCAATGGCACGCGCCTGAACGGAAACGGCAACGGAATATTCAAATCGCCCGCAATTGAACCTGAGCAAGGACCGGTGCTTGGAGCCGACGTGCTCAGAAACGATCTTCTTCCGCTCCATCCAGTTGCTTTCACTGAAACCGCGCAGGAGGCCGCACCGGCACCGGAGTTGATCGCAAGTACGCACGAAGAGGATTCGTCGGAGCTTGAAGATACTCCGCCCATGTCGATCTCGATTGGCGGGCAGGAGGAAGTTCTCTCTGCTGAGGCTCTCTCGCCCTCACGCGATGGCAAGATTTCCTTCTTCGCCTGGGACCAGATCGATCAGTTCACAAGCCATATCGAGAGAGCAAAAATCGAGCGCAAGGATGCCCGCACGGTTCGAGCTCTTCTCGCCGTATCGCAATGGCTTGAACCGAAGGAGCACAATCCCCTGTCGCACGCGAAGTGCGGCATTCGCACCCTTACCGGTCACCCGCACACGACCGATTTCGAATGGGTTTCGCCGAGTGACGTAATGCAGGCAATCACCATGGATGATGGTCTTCCGCTGCTCACCGGTGGGGCCGATCTTCTACGCTGGGGCCTGCTTCAACCATCCGAGCGCAATTTCCAGGGAATCGCCTGCATTCGCCGCTTCAGCCGTGAGCACATCAAGGCATGGTTCAGCGATATATACCGAATTGCTCTCTCGGACAAGCAGATCGACGATATCTACGCGCTCACCTCAGGGATACCGATCCTGATCGCGGAGATGCACAAGTTGATTATCACAGTTCCTGATGATCCACCGACCTGGCTGGGACTCGCACGCTGGATTGAGATCAAGAGCCTGTTCGAAAAGCAGATACCTGCGATTGCGCATGAACTCAAGAAGGGGACCCCTGCGATTCGACTCACGGATCGAGAGATCTCTCTTCTGAATATGGTTGTGGCCGTCAGCGCAGATTCGACGGATGAGAACATCGTCGCTAACCTCTCACAGAACTGGGAGAAGTATCAACGCCCCGAATACCGTTCCTTCAGTTCGCGTGACGAGGTCAGTGTAGCCGTGCTGCTGGAACTTGGGCTGTTGCCGAGACGCAACGTCACCGGCGTTGAACCTTCGCGAGCGCTGCTGCCTCTCAGTCAGGATGATGCGATTCGCCGCGTCGTCGAACACCTCTGATTCAAGCGGAATGAGAAAAGGCAGACGGTTCATCACCGTCTGCCTTTTTGCTGCAAGAAAATCAGGATCTCGCATTGCCATTGCTCGCCGGAGATATTGCAGGCGCTGAGCAGTGCGGCTAGTATCGCAATGGGTCTCTCGGCAGCCATCGCGGCAAGCAGGCCTCGAACCCGGAGTTATAAACCCCAGGACGGGCTTGATGAATTCACCTCACAGGCGCCCAACCACGCCCCTTCGCGGCGCAACCACACCGATGCGGATCCAACTGCTGACATTTTTCGTTGCTGCGTTCCTGATTTCCTGGGTCGCGTGGATACCGGCTTTTCTTGCGCCATCCGCGTCAAGCGCCGTCGCTTTTATCGGATTGTTCGCACCGGCCCTGGCGGCTTTGTCGACAGCGGCGATTTACGGTGGTCCCTCCAGCGCACGCGAGATTCTCCGCCGACTCGCTATTGCGAGGTTCCCAATTGGTTGGGCTTTGTTTTCCGCTTTGATCATGCCGGCCATCTATTTGATGGCTATCGCCGCGCTTAGAATCTTGAAGAGTTCGGAAACCGGCTCTCTCTTTTCCGGCAACTCTCCGCTTTTCGTCGCGATGAGCTTCGTGTGGTTGCTCTTCGTCACCTCAGGAGAAGAGATTGGCTGGCGAGGGTATGCCCTGCCGCGCATCCTTGAGCAAACCGAACACCCAGTTTTTGCCAGCCTGGGCCTCGGGTTCCTCTGGGGAATCTGGCATCTTCCCCTCTACTTGATACCAGGTCAATCCGCGTTTCCACTACCGCTATTCCTGTTATTCACAAGCTTGCAATCAATTCTCTACACGGTCGTATTCATTCAAACCCGAGGCAGCCTCCTGCCGGCGCTGCTTCTCCATGCCGGAACGGACGTTGCGCCCCGAATCTTCAAGATCGTGCATTTCCCTCCTTCCTTTTGGATCATCGTCGATCTCACGGTTGGCGTGCTCGTGCTGATTCTGCTTATCGCGCTGCGAACGCGACTGAGAAATGTAGAGCACTGGCGCAGTGCAATCCAGGTTCCGGATTGATTCGCTCCGTTGCGATGGATGTGCGGTGCTATTCCTATGCTTCGAGTTATCCTGTCGAAGCCGATGCGCTTCTCTCGCCGATTTCCTTCGCTTCTTCTAATCCTGGTCTGGATACTGGTATCGATTGCATCGTGTCCTGCATTGGAGAAGGAGGATTCAAGCAGCGTCCTTCCCTGGCGCGGCGAGCAGCCGGTGCGCGCGCAGCACGGGATGGTGGTGAGCGTGCATCATCTTGCTTCCGATGCTGGACTCAAGATACTTCGTTCCGGCGGCAACGCCGTAGATGCCGCAGTCGCCACCGGCTTCGCACTTGCTGTTGTTCATCCCATTGCGGGTAACCTCGGCGGCGGCGGGTTTCTTCTGCTTCGACAGCACGACGGCAAATCCACCTTCATCGACTTCCGCGAGAAGGCACCCCTTGCCGCGACAGAAACCATGTACCAGGACGCAAACGGGAATGTCGTTCCCGATGCAAGTGTTCTGGGCTATCGCTCCATCGCGACACCCGGTTCCGTGGCGGGACTTGTCTATGCCGAAAAGAAATACGGCAGGGTGGGACTGAAGCGAGTGATGGCTCCAGCGATCAAACTTGCCGCTGGGGGCTTCGCGCTGACAGTGGAAGAGGCCCGCGAACTCAGGGACTCTGATCTGTCGCGCTTCGCTGAGTCGCGACGCCTGTTTCAACGGAGCGGCAGGCCTTATCACGCTGGAGAGTTATTTAGACAGCCGCAACTCGCGCAAACTCTCCAGCGTATAGCTGATGATCCCGATGACTTCTACCGCGGCAAGATGGCCCACCAGCTGGTGACTGATCTGAAGAAAGGTGGTGCACTGATCACGTTGGAGGATCTTGCGCGTTACGAAGTGGTGGAGCGCGCTCCGATCGTTGGTACCTTCCACAAATACACCGTAATCAGCGCGCCCCCGCCTTCCTCAGGCGGAATTGTCTTAATCAGCGCGCTCAACATCCTCGAGAGCTATGATCTCGCGCATCTCGGCGATCGCAGTGCCGCGTGGATCCACCTGATCACCGAAGCCTGGCGCCGCGCTTACATGGATCGGGCTGAATACCTTGGAGATCCTGATTACAACAAGATCCCGGTTGCTGAACTTGTTTCGAAGTGCTACGCGGAAGCGTGGCGGAAAAGTATCCAGCTCGACCGGGCATCGCCAAGCGATACTCTCAGGCGTCCAGACGGATTTCTGCCTCCAGCGGCCACCGGGCCCGGGACGCATCGTGAATCGCCTGATACGACGCATTATTCCGTAGTCGATGCAGAGGGTAATGCTGTCGCTGTCACTACCACGCTTAACGACAGTTATGGCTCGCACGTCGCGTCGGGTTCTCTGGGTTTCCTGCTCAACGACGAGATGGACGATTTCACTGCGAAGCTCGGGGCACCGAATATGTTTGGCCTCATTCAGGGACCGGCCAATGCCATTGCACCCGGCAAACGTCCGCTAAGCGCGATGACTCCGACGATCGTTCTCGAAGATGGCAAGCTGCGTTTTGTTCTGGGCTCTCCGGGAGGCCCTCGCATCATTTCCACTGTCGGGAACGTGTTTTTGTCTGCAGCTGAGGGCGGCCTCGATATCCAGGAAGCGGTCGATGCTCCCCGCTTTCATCATCAATATCTCCCGGACCGGCTGTATCTGGAACCGGGCTTCGCTACAGGAGTACGGAATCAGCTAATCGAAATGGGCTACACTCTCGAACTGAAAGACGGGCATTGGTCGAATGGCGAGTGCATTGCTGTCGATCCAAAAACCGGCGAACTGCTCGCCGGCCAGGACCACCGCAGCCATTACGGCAAAGCTGCAGGCTATTGAACAGGACCTTCTCGGTAGAATTTCTTTTATTGACCACTCGCCATTGTTGAGAGACCTGTCGATTCTTTCGACACGTCGTCAGCATCCCGCCCATCGGCACGCTGCACGGATCAGGTAAGCAATGATCCACGCGGAGCCTTTGAGCACCAGGAGGATGACTGCCATTGCGACCAGTCCTTCCATACTGCTGACTGTCCAGAGGACGAGCAGGCGGATCCAGGATTTTTGCTCGACCGCAGGCACCGGCGCCTTGTACTCGTACAGGATCGGTTTCCCTGCCGGATCTTTCGGTCCACCTATCAAGGGCGACAGACCGTCCGGATCAAGGTTCTTTGGCGAGTACGAAGCTGCGGGATTTTTGAGGCGCTGCACTACGGATTCATGCACGAGCGCGCCATCCGGGATTTGTCTCCAGGCGCCAAGGGGCACACGTCTCGCTTCCCGACCGAGGTCTTTGTCGTAGTAGATGTGGGGTAGGACCTCGAGCACCCACCACGGTCCCTTGAGCGAGCGGTGAACCTCCGAGGTCGCGGGCTTCTTGTAGAGAGGCTGACAGGATGGATAAGCAACGGTGGTCTCGCCGAGCACCAGGCTCACGCGATCTGGAGCGAGCTTGATTCCAGCATCGTGAGCCTGCACGAGCATCCATTGCAGAGGGAAGTTTGAAAGACCGCTGCTCTCTTGCGGATAGCTCCCTCCTACGTCAGAGTGCACACCGGCGAACCATACCTGCTTTATATCCTGCTCTGGAAGCGACTCACCCCATAGAATGTCGCGGTAGAAACATCGCCGCTCGTCAATGCTGAGCGCTTGCCGCGCCGTCGCTATCGTTTTGTTCCGAGCGACGTTGAAGAGGCGCAGCGGTGTGTAGATCCATCCGACGGATGAGACGGTGTCCCACACGCCCACGAAGTGGATTTTGAAATCTTTGTGCGAGAAGGTCTCTTTGAAAGCAGCCGCTGCATCAACTGCTGGATTAATCGCGTTGCGCGAACGAAGGTCGTGCTGGTTTACATACAGTCGCCATGCGTAGGGCAAATGTCCTTCATTGCCTCTGCACAACAACCCATAGCCGTCGAGCAGGCCGGCGAGCGCCCGCACGGTGTAGGCTCCGCGTGAAAATCCGATGAGGTAGACACGGTCTCCATCGGCATAGGACTCCATCAAGTAGCGATAGGCGTCCAGTACATTCGCCTTGAACCCGGCGCCAAACGCCATGCCTTTGATGCGCGACCATTCCCGCCCGAGACGGTGCTGCTGATTCGGGTCACCCATCGTTCCCACGCCGGGGTGATAGTACGCGATCTGCTCGGCGTCAACTTGAAGCGCCGTGTACATCTTCACCACGTTCGAGTTTGAATCGCCGAACTCGTTGCCGGTTCCGTCACAGCAGATGACAATGTTCTTGGGCTTGCGGGCTACGAAATCGAGTGTGTTCCGCTGTTCCGCTTCGGACAGGGGAGGATGAAGAGGCTGCGCACCTGCGGACATGGGGGATCTCCGGGCCGGGACGTTCGCTCGATCATGAGGCGTCCGTCATCGTAGCAATACCTGGACTATGAATAAAGTGGAAACAGGCTAGCGGGATCGTTTCTAGTTACCCCGACTTTCACCGTGGCAGGCCGCCGCACTCGATACGGCACGGCCGCGTTTGCGTCAGAGTGGCCTGGCTGGTTGCGCCTGAAGGGAGTCAGCCTCATCGATTTGAGTTGATGATGACCGGGCGCTTGTTGCATCCGGGAGTTCTCGCCTCGGTCGAGCATTTTCCTGTGGAAGGAAGATCGAAAACGCAGTTCCGGTTTTGCCCGCCGTATGCGAGCTGTGCACGTGGATCGCTCCTTTGTGCCGCTCCACAAGCTCCGCCACGACCCACAGTCCGAGGCCTGTACCGGTATCCGTCTTGGTCGTAAAAAACGGCTCGAAGATATGGCCAAGAGATGCTCGGTCGATCCCCGAGCCGTTGTCACAGATTGTTACTCGCACGCCTCGCACATCGGGATTACGCCAGTTCTGGGAAGCTCGTATTCGGATGGCGATTCGACCACCCTTATGCAGGGCTTCAATTGAATTCGCGATGAGATTGGCAAAAACCTGCTGGGTTTCGCTCGGCATGCAGTCCACGGGACTCTCGTCTTTTGCTTTTAGCGTTACCGCAATACCCTGGGACTGAATTCTGCCGCGGAACATGGCCAGCACCGACTCCATTACTTCAGAGAGAAGCGTAGGTCGAGGAGCACCTGTCTCGCGATGAAATTTGAGGGTAGATTGCGCTACCAGCGAAACACGCATGAGTTCCTCAAGTGCATTCGCGGCCTGTGTTCGAGCCTGCTCGGTCGAATCGCAGATCGTGATCAGATACAGCATGTTCGCCACCGCTTCCAATGGATTGTTGATCTCGTGCGCTACAGAAGCGGCGAGCCTCCCGGCAACCGCGAGTTTCTCTGCGCGCAACAACGCCTCGTCCGCCTGCTTGCGCTGCGTAATGTCGGCCATGACGCCGGTGATGCGCGCAATCTTCCCTTCGGAGTTACGCTGAACCCGGCCCTGAGACTCAATCCAGCGAATTGCGCCGTCGCGCCGCCGAACACGGTAATGCATGTGATACTCCGCGCCCTGGCTGCGCACCTTTTCGAACGCATCGTCGAGGGCAGGAATATCTTCTGGAAGCACAAACTGGAGCCATGCGCGCGGCTCAGTTCCGAACTCACCCGGTTCGCAACCCACCATTCTGAACACCTCGTCGGAACGGTAGACCACGCCTTTCTCCATATCCCAGGCCCACATGGCCATTCCACTCGCATTCAGCGCGATCTGAAGGGCATCTTCGCGGTAGCGTAGTTGTTCGCTCGCCTGGGCGCGTTCTTCTGCCAGTTTCTTTTCGGCTTCGACCCGGGTGAGTTGCGCTTTCAGCTCCAGTTTCTCGATCTCGGTCCTGTGTCTGGACAGCCGCCTGATTGACCACCCCAACATCATGGTGATGACGACAAAGACCAGCAACCGAAGCTCTTGCGAGACATTCCCTGTTGAGAACCTGAACTGCGATCGTGTCAGGAAGGCATCGACCAATGCCACGTCCATCAGCGCGCATCCGGCGGCACCCCACATTCCCAGATACCATGCCGCCAGAATGACGGTGGGAAATGAAAGCAGGAGCGGAAACTGTCGCAGAGGATAGATGGCGGATGTCAGCGCCACCGCTCCCGAAGCCATACAGCATCCCATGAGAAACCGCAGAAACCATGGCAAGTCGCCAATCCTCGCGGAATCGGGAATGCGGAACGTCATACGCGGCCTCCACGGGCATCGCACAGCGGTCGCCAAGCGTGGAAAGTGCTCTTGCGATCAGCGCTTAGGAATGCCCGTATGCGGGACTGCATCCAGGAAACTCAGTGCGTGTAGCATAGGGAAAATGTTGCGGAGTGTCCAGATAACAGAGGCAACCTGGTCGTCCGCGGAAGCCGTTTGACCCTTTGTAGAAGATGAGACAATGGGGCGAGGAGAACCGCCTGAGCATGCTGCCTGTCCTGTCCACTCACCTATTTCTGAAACAGCGGCTGCACCCCGGAATCCTCGAAACTGCCGCGCGCTGCGGCGCCCAGGGCGTGGAGATTTTTGCGGCTCGGCAGCACTTCGACTACACCAGCCGTGAGCATGTCTCCGAACTCGCCAGCTGGTTTGCGTCGAATCCACTGCAGCCTTGGTCCATGCATGCCCCGTTATGGCCCGATCGCGAGATGGGCCGCGCCGGTGCACCTGCCGTCAATCTCGTTCACGTTGAAAAGTCGCGACGCATTGATGCCATGGACGAAATCAAGCGCGCTCTCGAGGCTGCCGAGCATATACCAATCAAGAAGCTGGTCGTGCATCTCGGGGAGAATCTCGATAGTTTCTCGATGCGCACTCTTGAGTACGCAACAACTGCGCTGGAGCATCTCGGAGTATTTGCTAAGCCTCTCGGTGTTCGTGTCCTCGTGGAAAATCTCACCAGCGACGCGGCTTCTCCCGAACACCTGATGACGATTCTTGACATGGCACATCTTGACCAGATCGATGTCTGCCTTGACCTGGGTCATGCGCACATTGCGCCTGGAGTCGCGGAGTCCATCGGAATCCTGGGCAAGCGGATTGCTCAACTCCACGTGCATGATAATCACGGTGTGCGGGACGAGCACCTTTGGCCCGGAGATGGCACTATCGACTGGTCCAGCACTCTGGACACCTTGAAGTCCCTGCCTTCCCCACCCGCTGCTGTGCTGGAGATCGGCTATAACCTTGAGGATGCGCCCTCCTCTGTATCGGACCGAATCCAGCAGGCCTTCGAAAAGATCCTGCACTAGCGGTCGAACGCGCGCTTTCGCGTTCTGTTCCTCATGGCATCACGCTGTGCGCGGGTTGTCCGCAATCTAACGTTCGCTCACCCTCCACCATCACCTCCGTAATCTCCGCTCACTCAGAATCAGCACAGAGTGCTTGAACAGCCCCTCGCCGACAGCTCATCCTGAGAAGAACAAATCACATAAGCTCAGGGAACCCTCCGCGGTGCCGATGGGTCTTGGGCTCAAGCCGCAATGCCTGACGGCTGATAGAAGTGATTGTGGTAATGGCACTATTCTTTCCTCTGACTGCTCGGAGATCACGACCTCCGGTGGGTTGCTCATAGCACTGTGCAGCCGATCGCACTGCGTGAACTGCAGGGGGCAGCCATCATGAAAGAAGCGAAACTGATATCCGGTATAGCCATGGCACTTTTCGTCACTGGCTGCGGCAACGTAACCCGGGCTCCGGGTACAACTACGGGTAATCCTCAAGCCCCGCCGACCGCTCTCAGCATCGCTACAACCAGCCTGGCGAGCGGTACTGCCGGCGGCGCATACACAGGCTCCATCACTGCCAGAGGTGGAACCACTCCTTACAGCTTTAGCGCCGCGGGCTTGCCCGCCGGGCTTTCTATCGGTACTTCAAACGGCTCGATCTCCGGCACGCCGGCCCAGAACTCTGTGGGGACATCCGTCGTTTCCTTGTCGGTAAGCGATTCATCGCAGCCCACACAGACGGCCACGGCAAAACTGAACATCACCATCAATCCCGCAGCCTCGCCCTCCGCTTGCAGCCAGATCAGTACCGGCGAAAACGCAAGCCTGAATGGCTACGTTCCCTTTCCCTCCACGAGCCCCTGGAACACCGATATCTCAAACGCGCCCCTTGACCCGAACAACGCTGCAATCACTTCTGCATCAGGGTTTGCGGGGTTCCATCTGCATCATGATTTCTCTTCAACGAGCGGCGGGAACTACGGCATTCCTTACGTTGTCGTAGACTCCAGCGCGACGCCTTCAGTTCCCATCTCGGTTCTCGATTACGCCAACGAGAGCGACGTGGCCTTCGCACCTCTTCCGATCTCTGCGCCTATTGAGGGATCGCCAGCCGACTGCTCAGGGTGGCCCGACACTTACTTGGGCGACTCACATGTTCTTGTCCTCGACCGTGCTACCTGCTTCCTCTATGAGACCTTCAACACGCATCGCTGCAACGGTGCGTGGAATTCCTCTTCAGAAACCATCTGGGACATGCAGAACTACGAACAGCGGCCTTGGGGCTGGACCTCAGCGGATGCAGCTGGACTGCCCATCTTTCCGGGGCTCGTTCGATACGACGAGGTTGCAGGGGGATCGATCAATCACGCAATCCGGTTTACCATGCAGCAAACCAAAAACGATGCAAATGGAGGTTACTTCGTTCAGCCGGCCAGTCATGCGGCCGGTACCACCTATGGAGCCAACAACGTGATGGGAATGCGCATTCGGCTCAAGGCCTCGTTCGACATTTCAGGCTTCTCAAAGGCTAACCAGGTCATTCTCACAGCGATGAAGCGATACGGCATGATTCTCGCAGACAACGGGAGCTACTTCTACTTCCAGGGTGTTCCCGATCCGCGATGGAACGACGATGATCTTCACAATCTGGATGCCATCCAATCTTCCAATTTCGAGGTGGTACAGATGACGCCATCCTGGCCCGGTTACGACGACGTCACCGCACCCACAGGAGCTGCGCCTACGATCTCCAGCTTCACGGCGAGCAGCACGAGTATCGCCGCGGGCACGCAAACGACACTGAGCTGGTCAACAAGCAATGACAGCTACGACTTCATCGACAAGATCGGGGGCGTTCGGGGCGGCAGCATCGCCGTTGCACCAACTGCTACAACTACCTACACCCTCAACGCGACCAATCAATACGGTCGATCTACCGCAAAAGTGACGATTACCGTGCATTAAAAGACTCGTCGAAAGCCGGTGGCGGCTGCGACCATGCTCGACGCAGTTCCGTGACTCTTATCACATAATCGGCTTCAATATATCTCACATCAGGGCTCGTACCTGAACGCAAGCTGAAATCGCGCAGGCAGGTCCTTGACTTGGCTCCTCGGTGTCCTATGATTTCCCCGGGCCAATATCGCAGTTTGGAATCAATCATGAAAGTTGAACCGAGCGAAATTGAAAGCCGCTTCGAGCATTTCAAATCCAAAGCCCATGCAGCCGGAGTGAAACTCACACAACAGCGCCTTGAAATCTTCCGCGAAATCGCAGCGCGCCGGGATCATCCAGACGCCGAAGAGGTCTATCATGCCGTCCGGCATCGCATGCCCGGGGTTTCTCTCGATACGGTTTACCGAACTCTCTGGATTCTCTACGATCTCAAGTTGATCGCCACCTACGGACAGCTACGCGAGACCGTCCATTTCGACCCTAATCCCGACCCGCACCACCACTACATCTGTGTTCGGTGCGGAATCATCCGTGATCTAAAAACCCCGGAGCTTGACGATTTTCAACTCCCGTCAGCGGCAGCACCGTACGGGAGCGTCCTCGCGTTGCGAATAGAACTTTCCGGCATCTGCGAAGGCTGTGCTCGGACCGGGAAAGGATCGCTGGCGAACTAATGCCACGGAAATTGCGCATCCGATAAGCACAAAGGGCATCTGTCCCTCGCGGCTAGGACCTTGGGCACTCCTCCTTCCTTGTGCCCCTAGCCGTGTCCTCTTGTCTAGTTCATCTCCGGCGCGGGGAGCGCCTTTCGCCTTCTTAGTTCTTCGCGCACGAGCGACAGCCCAAGAATGCATCGTTCGAAGCCATCTGAGAGCCTCGCGAACAAAGGAGCTTCTTTCTCGTACTCGAACATGTTGAACTGACTCACGATGAAGTAGCTCTCTTTGCCGGCGTGAATTAATTCAGACAAGCTGGGATGCGTCCCTTTCCTTCGTGATCCGGGCACGTTTGCTTCTGGATACATTCCACCGACAAAAAGCGCGTAATCGCCAATGTACTTGCGCATGGCACGTTCTGCGTCGAAAGACGCCGCAAAACCGTTCACCGGATCCGCCGCGAGGATCATCGCCTCCAGTTCTTCGACAGGGTGGCCATGCGTATCACGCACCTGATAGAGCTTGTCTGTTTGAGAAAACTCGCAGAGGAGGTGGGCGACATATCCGGTTACATCGGGGTCGTGCAGTCCCAGCTTCCCTTCGTAACTGTTTCGAACCACATGCCGGAAGAACGGCTCAAGTGGATGGCTGTTGCTCGACTGATTCTGGCCTTGCATTTGGACCTCCCACAATGCACTTGGCTATATCGGTATCCTCTGTCGCTGTGGCCGGCGCAGCAATCGAGCGGCTGCGCGAGAGTTTCTGCGACAGTTCTTTAACGCTGCGGCGGCGCTAAGCAACCGCCTTCTTCAATGGTGTTGACACAGAATGTAGCGAAACTGTTGCTCTTTCGGAAGGGGGAGGGATCAACTTAGTTGGCAGAGCGGAAGGTCAATTGCAAAGCGGCAACCGGAAATCGCTTACCCCAGAGGCAACTTCAACTTGCCTCTGGGGTATGAACCGCCAGCCATGATATTTAGTAGTGCTCTTAATGATGCGTCGTGCTTTATGAATATGGCTAATTTACGGGTGCTGGCGGATTTAGCGTTCGCCATAGATCCCTTCGGGCAATGGCGAGACCGAGAATGCAATGTTCGAAAACAGAGGAAAGCTGTGCGTACAGAGGAGCCTCTTTCTCGTACTCGAACACATTGAACTGGCTGACGATGTGATAGCTTTCTTTGCCGACCCGAATCAACTCTGATAACGTGGGCCGCCCGGAGCTACCGTTCGGGTGAGATTCGATGGCCTCCGGGCACATGCCGGCGATGAAAAGCGTGTAGTCTCCAATGTACTTTCGCGTTGACCTTTCAGCGATGAACGACCGTGCCGTGCCGTGGATGGGGTCTGAAGCCTTGATCATGTCATCGAGCCGTTCGATCGGACGGTTCTTCGGGTCTCGAAGACGAAAGAGGCTATCGGGCTCTGAAAAATCGCAAAGCATCCGGGAAACATAACTGGTGATCTCAGGCCCGAGCCCCAGACGACCTTCGTAGCTGTTCCGTACGGCCTGATAGAAGTACGGCTCGAGCGGATGACTTTGCTGCAACTGCATAGGTTCCCCGGCAGAGCGAAAGTCAGCTGAACGGGTGGCCGGAGTGCAACTTGCGCAGTCCGGACCCGTGCCCGGCTATCGCTGGATTTGCTTGCTTGGAAAGAAACTTTAGACGAATTGTAGCACTGGAGATGTGAGCAAAGTCACCTGTCTGACAGCTCGACGATCATTGGTAACCAGGCTCATCCCTCAACAGAAAGGGCAGCCCGAAGGCTGCCCGATAATTCCAAACCCACCCGACTAAACAGCTGCAGGAGCGCGAGATTCGAGTTCAGCGAGTCTCTTCGCCAACAGCTTCTCAAGATTGACGAGCGCGCCTGAGAAGCCCTCAATTCCTTCCTTCAGCTTGTCATTCGCCATGCGATCCTCGGAGTGCATTTTCTTGAATGTCGCCTTATCGACGACGATCCGCTGGATATCCATGGACTTTGCTTTCTCGGGATCCAGTTTCCGAGGCAAGTCGCCTTCGGTTTTCTCCAGCTCGCCCAGCAACTGGGGCGAGATTGTGAGCAGATCGCAGCCCGCGAGTTCCTTGATCTCTCCGATGTTGCGGAAGCTGGCGCCCATCACCTGGGTCTTGTAGCCGAATTTCTTGTAATAGTTGTAGATCTTCGTCACGGACTGAACACCTGGGTCTTCAGCGCCCTGATAGTCTTTGCCAGTGTCTTTCTTGTACCAATCGAGGATGCGGCCGACGAAGGGCGATACGAGCGTCACGCCCGCTTCTGCCGCGGCGATCGCTTGGTGGATGCCAAAGAGAAGAGTGAGGTTACAGTGGATGCCTTCCCTCTCCAGGACCTCGGCTGCGCGGATGCCCTCCCACGTTGAGGCAATCTTAATCAGAACGTGATCGCGCCCCACCTTTGCCTTGTCGTACTGCGCAATGATGCTGCGAGCCATGGCGATCGTGCCTTCGGTATCGAAGGAAAGCCGGGCGTCCACTTCGGTCGAGACTCTTCCGGGCACAATGGCGAGGATCTTCTTGCCGAATGCGACGGCAAGGTTCTGAAAGGCGAGATTTGCGACGTCTTTGTCGGCAGCGCCATCCCCCAGTTCCTTCTTTGCTTCCATGATGACGCCGTCAACGATGGGCTGATACTGCGGCATGCCGGCCGCTGTGGTGATGAGAGAAGGATTCGTTGTAGCGTCAGTCGGACGGAACCGCTCCATGGATTCGATGTCGCCGGTGTCAGCCACGACGGTGGTGTAATTACGCAATTGTTCTAGCAAATTCTGTGGCATTTTTCCTCCTGGGGAAGGGGCCCCCGCGCAGTCCGCGCCCGGCTCCAGTGTAACGCTTCATTTGATTCTCGCGGGAGGGCGAGGTTGCATCTTCTAGGGTTGCTTCGGCCCTGCCGCAAAGGCATTCGACAAGATACCAAGACCTTTAACCGAGACTTCAACAACATCGCCGGAAGCGACCGGGCAAACTCCGGCAGGAGTTCCAGTCAACAGCAAGTCGCCCACTTCGAGGGTGATGGCGGCGGTGATATAGCTGAGCAACACAGGAATGGAGAAGATGAAGTCGAGCGTGGACCCATTTTGCTTCAGCTCGCCATTCAGTCGCGTTTCCACCATTAGGCCCTCTTCAAGATCCACCTCGTTGCTGACCACAGGCCCTACCGGACAAAACGTGTCGAAGCCTTTGGCCCGTGTCCATTGGCCATCCTTTTTCTGCAGATCGCGCGCAGTCACGTCGTTGGCGATCGTGTACCCGCGGATATAGCTTTTCCAATCGGCATCGGGAGGCAGCTTTGTGGCTCGCTTGCCAATTACCAGGGCAAGCTCTCCTTCAAAATCCACTCGTTCGGATGAGGGAGGCATCATCACCACTCCTTTATGGCCGAGCAGAGAAGAGGGAGGTTTGAAGAAGAGCAGCGGTTCTGCCGGAATTTCATTTCCGAGTTCCTTTGCATGGTCGCGATAATTCCGCCCCACGCACACGATCTTTGAAGGAGTTACCGGCGCCAGCAGTTCAGCAGAAGCTAATGCCAACGGCTCGAAATCCAGGATTGCCGGAAGAGCATGCTGATGACGAACTCTGAATTCGAGGTCCTCCTCCGGGGCATGCGCCAGGTCGACGATCCAGGGTTCGCCTCCGCGGGCCTCCACCTTGCCGTACAACACTTCATTTTGAAATCGAAATCGGCAATACCTCATAACCTGCTCCATGGATGATCTACGGTTGTGGGACGGTCTCCTGAGCTTCTGCTGACCGCGCGCTTTCGTGCCCGTTCTTATCTACCGCCGTCACCGCGTAGCGATAGCGATGTCCGGCTTGCACCGACGCATCGTGAAAAGCCGGCGCGATCATCGGAGCACCTTTTGAGATCCTCTGCCAGTCAGTGCCTTCCTCGGCGCGGTAGACCGCGTAGCCCACGAGCTGCGGGTCCGTGTCGGGTTGCCAACTCAGATCGATCGACGGGCCGCTGCCGTTCATGCCCTCAGTTGAGATGGCGACCAATCCGGTTGGAACCGCGGGTGGGAAGACATCCTGAACATCCACGAGCATCCAGGGTGAAAATGCTCCATCCAGTTCCAGCGTCTTGCCGTTCTCATCCAAGCGAAGCACGCGCTGTGCTCGATACTGATACTTCTCGCCGAAGCGCACGGCAGTGTCCATTGCCCTAGACTGTTTTCCTGGCTGAACGAGTAGGTTCTGGCTCTTGGGTTCCGAAGGGAGCGACAGCAGCCCATGCTCTGTTTTTGGAACGGCCGTGAGCAGCTGCCGTTCGAGACGCACTGCGCAACTCTCATCGTTTCCCGTCCAACTCAGCACCACTCCCTGTTTTGTTACCTCCGCTTTCAAGCCTTCGATTTGCGCAGGAGCAGCGCCCGCCAGCACAACCGCTGGATTCGACAGTCCTGCCGAGCGCCCTCTCTTGTTGCGCAATTCGACAAAATACTGAATGCGATGTGCGGGGCCGCTCGCCAACGCGGCGGGCAGGATGTCGGTGTATTCCCGTTCCGCTCCGGGCGCCGCCATCTGGTCTGGCCCGACGGGATCACAAGACGCGCTTTCAGCCTCGCTTCGACAGATGCGCACCGGAATCTCACGCTTGATCATCGTTCGATCAGTATTCCGTTTGGGCATCGTCCAGTTCAGCTTTATGGCGGTGCCGGCCCGAGTTGCCGACAAGTCCCGCACCACGCCGGGTAAACCGAGCGAGGGGGGCTGGGGCGCGCCGGGCGTCCCGCATCCCGAGAAAACCGAGCAGGCACCCAGGCCCAGGGCGGCGCACGCCGCCCATTTGAGCGAAGCCATAGCTGTAAGTCTAATGGATTGGCAATCCCAAGGAATTGAAGTCACCGGCGAGAAATCCACTCGATAAGGAACACCGATTGCAGCAAGTACATTGCGACTGAGGCGATTTTGCACCCGACTTGAGTTCGGTGGAAAGGAGCGAAGGACAATGAATCAGACTTACACAATAAAATTCATACATCGTATAAACGAAGACGGCTCAATAGATTCCATCTGCCGCGATTGCTTTGTGACCATCGCAACTGCCCGGTCCCGAACAGCTCTGGAGCTGGAAGAGCACAAACATGCCTGCGAACCGATGGTGCTCGAGCGGTATGCGGGGTATAAAAAACTCTCGGCTCGTTGAAAAATCTGCCCTATGCCGGCCGGCGTTTTCCGGTCGGATCTCTCAAACCAAGGGTCCTTCCGACAAAAAAACCGGAGGACCCTAATTCGTCAATCGGCCAGGCCTCTGCAAACAGCGATAAAGCTCATGCCCGCCAAAGGCTATCTCGAACCGCCACTTTTATAGAGCAGGCTGAAGGAGACCTGGAAGCCGACGCCGGCTTTGGAGTCGTCAGTTCAATTGCGCATATCGTGCTAATCGAGTGCAGCGAGTTGCGATTCGATTTCGGCGAGTGCCGATTCCAATGCCGCGCGACGGCCAGGATTGGAAGTCCTCTGTGAAAGAATATTTTCGCGTTGAAGGTTGAGTGACTGGCGGCGACGTTCCGTTGATGCCCGCTGTTCGGCGGCGATGCGCCGTTCTTGTTCGCTCATAGAAACCTCTCCGACGCGCACGGGCTTCGGAGTGGTGGCGTTGGCCATCTGCTCCTCCACCGATTTACTTTCCCAACCGCGCGCCATATGTTCATTCTACGAGTGAATTGAAAGCTTCGTATCACGTCTGAAGCGGCATCGAACCAGTTTTCTACCGATCTTTCCATTGGAGCTTACTCATGCACGTGTGGCAGATTTCGAGTTTTGGCATTGATTCTCTTGAGCTTGTTGAGCGGGCAACTCCACAGCCCCGCGCCGGCGAGGTACTGGTGAGGATTCACGCGGCCTCCTTGAATTATCGCGACCTGATGATGGTGACCGGCCGCTACAACCCAAAGATGAAGCTGCCGCGGATTCCCTGCTCCGATGGTGCGGGGGAGGTGACGGCAGTTGGTGAGGGCGTAACGCAGTGGAAGCAAGGGGATCGGGTGTGCGGAATCTTCATGCAGAACTGGCTGGATGGCACGCCGACTCCGGAAAAGGTGAAGGGAGCGCTGGGCGGCGATATTGATGGCATGCTCGCCGAGTACGTGGTACTGAAGGAGACTGGGCTGGTGCGAATCCCAGACCATCTGAGCTTCGAAGAAGCCGCTACCCTGCCATGCGCTGGAGTGACGGCATGGAACGCACTGCGCTCCGGAGATATTCACCAGGGATCAACCGTGCTGATGCAGGGGACCGGTGGTGTGTCGATTTTTGCGCTGCAGTTTGCGAAGCTGAAGGGCGCGCGCGTACTGGGGATCTCATCAAGCGACGCGAAGCTGCAGAGGGCGTGCTCGCTCGGTCTGGATGAGGCTCTGGATTACGGTGAGACATCGGAGTGGGACCGGTGGGTTTTGGAGAAGACTGGCGGCGAAGGTGTCGACATCGTGGTGGAAGTCGGTGGTGTAGGGACACTGCCTCGTTCGTTGCGGGCGGTAAAGATGGGCGGGACGATCGCGCAAATCGGGGTGCTGACCGGACCGGCGGAGCCCGTTCCGATCCCCACGATTTTGCACAAGCAGGTGCATCTGCGAGGGATCTACGTGGGGTCGCGAGAGAACTTCGAGGCGATGAATGCGGCGATCTCTGCCGCGAAGTTGAAGCCAGTTTTTGAGAGCCATCCATGGACCGATACACAGAAGGTGTTCAAGGAAATGGAAGGGGCGACGCACTTTGGGAAGCTGGTGCTGAGGGTGGGTTAGTGCCGACGCCCCAAATGCGAGCACTCTCGTTTCCCACCATTCGGCAATAAGCGCCGAATGGATGGGGCACCCACGGCTTCGAGATTCCGATGTCCCTTTTTCGGGATCGCGTTATGAGAGGCATGCCTCAGGGGCCAAAGCCCGAGTTTCATTTGCAGCGCATACCGCCCGGCTAAAGCCGTGCCCTGTTACAAACCTTCTCACGATGAGTTCTCAACAAGCTGCGAGGTCGTGTCCGCCCAAACCCTAACTCGCATTCGCGCTAAGACAAAGCTGTCCGCTCGTGACGGGCTGAGTCTTTCAGCTGAATCCGAGGACGGGGTGCGGGGTGTAGGGTTCTTCGAGAGCGGTGACCTCTTCGGAAGTGAGTTTGATTGAAACTGCGGCTACGGCGTCTTCGAGGTGATTTGGTTTGGTTGCGCCGACAATGGGCGCGGTGACTTCCGGTTTGTTGAGGAGCCAGGCGAGAGCGATCTGTGCCTGGGAGACATCGCGCTTTTGGGCGATGCCGGTAAGGCGTTCGACAACCTTCTTGTCGTCTTCTTCGGTTCGCGAATACATGGTGTTGCCGAAGCGATCGGTCTCGGAGCGTTTGGTCTGTTCGGACTGCCAGGGTCGGGTGAGGCGGCCGCGGGCAAGCGGGCTCCAGGGGATGACGGCGATTCCCTGATCCTTGCAGAGCGGAAGCATCTCACGCTCTTCTTCGCGATAAAGCAGATTGAGGTGGTTCTGCATGGAGACGAAGCGTGTCCAACCGCGGAGGTCTGCGACGTAAAGGGCCTTCGCAAATTGCCAGGAGTACATCGATGACGCTCCGATATAGCGGACCTTCCCGGCCTTGACGGCATCGTGGAGAGCTTCGAGCGTTTCCTCAATTGGGGTCTCGTAATCCCAACGATGAATTTGATAGAGGTCAATGTAGTCGGTCTGAAGGCGCGTCAAGCTCTGGTCGAGTTCGAAGAGGATTGCCTTGCGGGACAATCCGCTGCCGTTGGGTTCGTCGCGCATGACGCCCTGCACTTTGGTGGCGAGAACGATGGCCTCGCGACGAGTGTTGGCCTTGAGGAATTTGCCGACCACGCGCTCGCTGTCCCCGCTGGAGTAGACGTTTGCTGTGTCCCAGAAATTGATGCCAAGGTCGAGGGCCTGACGGAGGAAAGGCTGGCTCTCCTGCTCGTTGAGGGCCCAGAGATGACGGCCCGCTTTGGGCTCGTCGGGAGCGGGCGGGCGGCCGTAGGTCATACAGCCAAGGCAGATGCGCGAGACCTTTAGGCCGGTGCGGCCGAAATTGACGTATTCCATGTAGGCTCCTGGAGGGGTGAAGGTCTAAGGTCGATTGGAACTACGAAGAGGACAGTAGCTTTTGATAGATATTGAACGTCTCACCGTTGAAGCATACGAACCTGACGACCTCTACGCCACTCGCTTCTACGTGTTGACGAACGGTCTCGATAGCTATGCGGGCGGCGCGCTCAGGCGGAAATGAATAAACACCTGTGCTGATTGCAGGAAATGCGATGAGACGAACCTGATGCTGCTTTGCAAGTTGCAGGCAGGCACGGTAGCAGCTCGCGAGGAGTTGGTCCTCGTTGTACTCTCCTCCGTGCCAGACCGGCCCGACAGCGTGGAACACCCACTTGGCATGGAGTTGGAAGCCTGGAGTGGCCTTGGCATCTCCGGTATTGCAGCCGTGGAGTTTGCGGCAGGCAGCGAGAAGTTCGGGACCAGCAGCTCGATGAATGGCTCCATCGACCCCACCGCCGCCGAGCAGCGAGGTGTTGGCCGCATTGACAATGGCGTCAACTCGCTGTGCTGTGATGTCTCTCTGGACCGCGATAAGTTCTGCCATTTCCAAATCTCCGGTTTTGACGATACGCAAGGGCGCCTGGATGGCCGTTCGAGATCAAAACGCTTGTCAGCTGACCTCGCTGGCTCGAGTCCGGGACCTGGTACTCCGGATCCGGATCCTGGTACTTTGGCTCGGGCGTGCGGAGACAGGATAGGGTGTACTGGTCTGAATTGGGCTAATCTGAAGCAGAGTCCCCAGGGATCGAGCCAAGGAGCAATTCTAGAAGACTGCGCTGTGACACACCACCCGCAAAAACCGACCCAGCATAGATTTAGGCCTATTCTGACCTCTGAAAAGGGCCTGTGCTTCTTGTTCGTGAGGCGGGCAGGTTTGGTGGTTTCCGCAGCAGCAGTTCTGCTGGCTGGATGCGGTGGCGGGCCAGTGAAAGCACGATCTTTGACCCCATCGTTTCAGGTTTCGTCTGGATCAACAATCATTGACACAAACTGCACGGGTTGCAACGCGGTGAACTCGCGAGGAAATCCGGTTCACAGGTTTTCCGCTTCGATTGCCGGCGCCAACACCGCAGCGGTGACGTGGTCAGTGACCGGCGGAGATCCAAAAGCGGGAGCCGGCACCATCAGTTCATCCGGACAATACACTCCCCCTAACTACCTGACGCGGGATCGTGTTGAAGTCGTCATCTCGGCTGCGTTGAAATCGGATCCGAGCACGCGAGCCGAGACCGCATTGACGTTGACACCTGGTTTTCTGCAGCCACTCACACCCCAGAACGTCGCTCTCGGACCCGGTGGAAGCGTTGCGGTGACCGCATCTCTGGCTGAAGTGGGGGGTGCAAACGAGGTCCACTTTGCGCTCTCGCGCACCCCGAGAGGGGAGGGTGGCGGAGAGGGATCGCTTGGCCCTGTGACCTGCCAACGCACCTCGCGCGCATTTACTTCCTGCTCCGTGACCTATACGGCACCGGCAACTGTGCCGGTAACCGGAATGACGTATGTGGTCGCCTCAGTGCCGGGATCTTCAACTCGGACTGAGGCAGCCGTGCTTTTGAATTCTCCGGGAATCAGCAGCAATCCAGCGATGCACCAGAACGCACTGGCGTTTCCGATGCTACTGGGGAGTTCGGGCGGCAATAACAGCGATTTTGACGAGAAGGGCAACACGATTGTCGACTGCTGCAGCGGAACGCTTGGTGCGCTGGTGAAGGACGACAGTGGCCGGGAATACCTGCTGAGCAACAACCATGTGCTGGCGCGTAGCGATCATGCTTCAGTGGGAGACACGATTGTCCAGCCCGGGCTGATTGATAACAACTGCACGCCGAATGGCGACGGTCCGGGTACTGTGCCGGTTGCGGCATTGACGGCGTGGCTTCCGTTATATTCGGCTCAGACCAATGCCGATGCAGCAATTGCACAAATCGCTTCGCACACTGTGGATACAACGGGAAGCATCCTAGAAATGGGAGTACGGCAGCGCGACGGATCGCTGGGCTCAGCGCCGCCGGGCATTTCATCGAGCAACGGCAGGGGCGAAAGCGCAACTCTTCAACTGCGTGTCGCCAAGAGCGGCCGAACCACGGGCCTCACTTGCGGGAGGGTCACAACACTCGACTTGGACGTTGCTGTGGACTACTACCGGGATTGCGCAGAAACCCAGCCGTATCTCACGAAGACGTTCACCGGGCAGATTGCTGTTGGTGGCGATCACTTCACGGATGCCGGAGATTCCGGAGCGCTGGTGGTGGACTCGGAGAATGCCGAGCCGGTGGGATTGTTCTTTGCCGGGGGGATCGACGGTAATGGCGTGAGCCATGCAATTGCAAGCCCTGCAGGCGATGTGCTGGATGAGCTTTCAGCGCAAATCCCAGGCGGTGCAAGCCTTGCGTTTGTAGGTGCGGCAGAACACCAGGTGAGTTGCTTGAGCTATGGCGACAACACGATCTCGGCGGCGCAGGCAAAATCGCTGAGCGATGCGGAGATCGCACGACAGCAGCAGGCGGTTAGCGCGGGCCGCGCGATCGTCAACCCGTCTGCGGGAATTCTCGGTGTTGCGGCAGGAAAGAGTGCGGACCAGCCGGGTAGCGCGGGACTTGTTGTTTATATCGATAAGGCGCTGTCACCCGCAGTTCCCGCAGAACTGGGCGGCGTAAGAACGATCGTAGTGCCAGCAACGGCTCGGGCTGTGGCGCTCGGTTCGGCACCGCTGATACCGACAACAGGAGAAATCGCCCCGCTCTCGGCAACAGCACTGTCGCAGGCGATCTCGATCAAGCGACAAGTGGCGCACAGGCTGATGCAGCAGAATCCAGCCTTCTTTGGGATCGGGCTCGGGCAAAGCCTGGATGATCCGCGTGAAGCTGCGATGGTGATTTATGTGGATCGAGACCGGATGCCATCGCATCTACCCAGAAAGATTGGCGGCCTTCGGACGCGCTACATTGTGATGAACCGGCTGCACGTGACCCGATCGTACGAAGTGGCAGGGCCATTCACACCTCATTGCACGCCACATCAAACTGGCGCAGAGGCGGGAGACCTTCTCACTCCACCCAAAATCGAACTCCCCTGAGGGGCGGATCAGACGCGGCGCCGGTGCAGTCCCAATGCAATGAGTCCGCATAGGATTGCGAACGGCACAAAGGCATCGGATGGCCTGTGCAGCACCAGCAAGGCAATCAACATGGCTGCAAACATGATGGTCGCGAGCAAAACCAGACCCGCCTCCACGGTGCGCGAAAAGAGGACGAGGAAAGCCCCGGCCATTTCGAATGCTGCGGCGACATACCGAAGCCATTGCCCAAATCCAATTTGATCAAAGAGAACTGTCCAAGGCGCCTTCGGATCAGCTTTGAATTTGCCGGTGCTGAAGTAGAGGAACGCGATGAAGATGATGACGCGAAGGCCCCAATCCGGCAATGAATCCTTGAACCTCAAGTTACGCGGGGCTTCCTGAGGCGGCGATAGTTCCTGCGGTTCCGGAATGGTCTCTGACATTTCAGGTCCAGTGCAACTGAAGCAAGCATAGCAACGTCGCGGAAAAAGTTCGATGGAGAGACTCAACTACTGCACACAGGCCATCTGCTCCCCATCCCTGGAAGCGAACTAATAGAGCAGATCTCCTGCCTCGTCCTGAATTGCAGCGAGGATTGAGCGGAGCGATTCTGCGCGCGTTTGAGCCATGGTCCGGGTTTGTTGCAGACGTACCTGGTTCTCCAGTTGTGTCGCCGCGCGCAACAGGACGGGTAGAACAGAAGTGAAAGTTGGATAGCGCGAATCGCGCCCAATCTTTGCAACGGCGCGCAAGAGGCCGACAGCACCAAGTTGTTCGAGGATGTCGGCGTCGCGCAGCAACGTTCCTTCCGGGGTGGTGGGTTCGTCCTGCGGCTGGTGATAGAGAATTGCGGCGGCAACCGCGTCCAGTTTCTCAGAGGGGAAACCCCAGGCAGGCAAGAGTTTCCTGCTTCGCTCGATGGTGTATGGGACGTGATTCCAGGTAGAGAGCTGAGCCGGATCTTCGGGCCGATGTCCGTGAAATACGCCGAGGTCATGCATCCAGGCCGCCGCAAACAGGACGTCGTCATCGTACTGCATACCTTTTCCGATTTCCGCAGCCAGCCGATAGAGCCTGGGCTGATGGCCGAACTTATCGACCGGTTTGGCTTCAGTACGTATATATGCGATCACCGAAGATCGCCAGTCGGGCGTCATCCGGCCGTCTCTGGATTACGAGCAGTGATCCGGAACAGTTCGAGGCCGCCCATGTCCTGGACGGCGAAGACTGGCGAGGAGGCTGGGACAGCCACGATACCGCGCGTGGGGAGGTCAACAGGCGCAAAGCTCGGACTTGTGATGCGGCCACTGCCCGATGCCGCGAAAAGATACGACAATGTCGATCCCGATTCATGGGCACGCCGGAGTGCCGCGCTGGAACGGCTCACGTCTACAGGGATCTTCTCCACCGTGAAGTACGTGCTCTCGACAAGAACCGTGCGATCGGCGAGCGCTTGAGCAGGAATTTTACCTGCATTCGTCTGAAGGCGAGTCGCCTCAATGGACTTCTCGATGTGCAGTTCGCGACCACGACCATAGTCATACATTCTGTAGGTAAGGTCGCTGTTCTGCTGAGTTTCGAGCAGCACAGAGCCCGGCCAAATTGCGTGCACGGTGCCGGCGCCAACGAAGATGAGATCGCCCGGGTGAACGGACACGATATTGAGACTTTCCTCCAGTGTGCCGCGATCAATACCTTCTTTCACTCTTTCCATGTTGGTGCCGGGCAGGAGGCCGATAGCGACCTTGGCGTCGGGTTCGGCTGAGAGGACGTACCAGCACTCTGTCTTGCCGCGAGGCTGTCCGTATTTCTGCGCAAGCTGATCGTCAGGGTGGACCTGCACGCTGAGCTTTTCGCGGGCGAAGATCACCTTGATCAAAAGCGGCGAATCGGAACCCGTTGCAGCGGGGCCGAGCAGCGCTTCCGGAAACTCGCGAAAGATGGCCTTGAGTGATTTGCCCGCATGTGGTCCGGTCGCTACCTTGCAATCATCCCCGGTGAGCCAGACCTCGCCGATGGGCTCTCGTTCTTCTTCCCGTTCATACCATGGGCGAAGATCGTTCCAACCCCAGACCCGGCTGACAAATTGTGGTTCGATGCGGAACGGAATCATCTCGACGATAACCGGGCGCGAAGCCGAAAACACTCGTAGACCCTCCTAATGGTGAATTCCGGAAAAGGAAATGATTGCTGGAATCAGCAACGCTTGAAGGGATTCTACCGTAATCGATTCTCATCTATCCCTCGCGCAAGCGTATCTGGACGATGAGTTGCACCATTCGGAAACACGTCGTTCGGAGTTGTATGCTCGGACCATGATTCTTCAACCCCTGTCGGATAGCATGTTTCATCTTCCCGTCCCCCTTGCCGAAAAGCTTTTGCGGCCGGTCGTTGTCTACCTGGCTCTGGTGCTGCTGCTGCGGGTATTCGGCAAGAGAGAACTCGCGCAATTGAATCCATTTGACCTGGTCGTGCTGTTATCCCTCTCCAACACTGTTCAAAACGCGATCATTGGAGACGATAACTCCGTAACTGGAGGGGTGATCGGAGCGGTAAGCCTTCTTACCGTCAACTGGATCGTTGTCCGCCTTCTGTTTCGATCTCCACGGCTGAACCGGGCCCTTGCAGGCACTCCGGTGATCCTGATCCGTAATGGTCAGGTTGACCAAAAAGTCTTGAAGCGTGAGGCCTTGACTCGCGAGGAACTGGTGGAGGTGGTGCACCGCCAGGGATTTGAGCACATCCACGACGTGCAACGCTGTGAACTTGAACCGAACGGTACGTTTTACATTGAGGGGCGCGATCCGTCCCTTGCAGACAAACGCCATGAAGAATTGCTGGCAAAGATCGAGGCACTTGTGAAGCAAGTCAAGACGCTGCAAGGAACAGGGAACGCATAGTGCAGGTCGCCGTGAACAGGTGCACGGTTACGTTATCGATCGGCTCGCAGCCTCTCCAGATGCTGGTTGCCGAGCGCTTGCAGCGGGATGGAATGTTGCAGCGCGTTATCTCGTTTCCGAAGGGTGTTGAGGTTTTAGATCCCGATCCGACCGCCGGCCTGAAGCTGGTCCGTCGGTACCGACGTTACACGATTGCGAACCGCCTCATCTGGGCCGCGTGGCGCCGAATCCCGGGGAGCGGGCGAGCGTGGAACCTGCCCATTGCCTTTTCGACAGCATACGCAGACCGGCTGGCGAGTGGTTGGATCGAACCGTGCTCTATTTTTCATGGTTGGACTGGGAATTGCCTGGCTTGCCTCAGGAAGGCCCTCCAATTCGGGACGCACGTCATGATCGAACAAGCGACGATGCATCCACGAGATTGGCAGCGAACGGTGCTCAATGAGTGCGCAAGGTTTGGAGTTCGAGCGGACGAATGCCGCGCTATGCTACCGGATGCGCTCGTGCGCCGCATGGAAAATGAATACAGGTTAGCCAACAATATTGTTGTTCCTTCTACGATCGTGCGCAGAAGCTTCGAGGCCGCTGGCCTCGGCGGCAAGGTCGTTGTGATCCATTCAGGCGTTGACCACCTGTTCTTTCGTCCTCCCGACGTGAAGGAGGCGCGCACTCCGTTCCGGGTGTGCTTCGTAGGACGTGTCGAGATTGCAAAGGGGCTCCCGTACCTTTTAGAGGCATGGAGGAAACTGAATTTACGGAACGCGGAGTTGGTGCTGGTCGGGGAGGTTGCCAAAGAAATGCGGCCATTCTTCGATGCATCGGCTCTTCCGGGTCTGCGGTTAATGGGCTTGCTTCCAGCCAGAGAGGTGTCGGAGTGGTATCGCCGTTCACATTTGTTCGTGTTTCCATCAGTGAACGAGGGGCTCGCCCGCTCCATTATGGAAGCGATGGCCAGCGGATTGCCCGTGATCGCGACGGATCTGTCAGGCGGAGATGACTGCATCACGACAGGTGTGGAAGGGGCAGTCATTCCCGCGAGGAATGCTGAAGCACTCGCAGAGAGCATTTCGTGGCACTATGAAAATGCGGAAGCTTCCATGGCGATGGGCGATGCAGCCCGCGCGCGCATCGAGCGCGAGTTTACAACAGGGCAATACGTGGATCGGGTTATGGAGATGTATCGAGCAGTCGCGCCAGGATCAGCTCAGTACGCCTGAGCCTTGCGTTTGTTCGATTTGTTCTTCGATGACACGCTTCAGATTGGCGGGCGAGTAGGTGGGCGCCTTGATGAATTTACCGTCATCACGCTTGTGAACTTTGAGGACTGTCTGCCACACCCCGCTATGGGCATACGAGTCTCCAGGGTGAACGAGATCAGAGCCAGAGCCACGTTCGAGCACAGCATCACAGATGCTGCAATGCGGCCATGCCTTGCTCATATTGCTGCGCTGAACCTCATCCCATGCGCTCTGGGCCTCAATACCCGCGGCATTGAGTGCTCCATAGGTAACAACGAGCTGGTCGATGCAGCCGTCTACATACTCGACGAGATCGGGTGTACCCCCGGGGTCGAGCTGGACCGCGATGTTGTCGATGATTGGCGTTTCGGAATCCGATGTCACGGTACAGCCGCAGGCGCGCACAAACTCGAGAGCTTCTTCAAAGACCAGGCGAGCGCGGAGGAGGCGAGTTGCCGGATCGGGCATTTCGGGAGATTCCTTGACCTCCTGCTCGAACTGCTTCATGAGCGCGATGATGTCCTGCTGGGGCTGGTAGGGCTTGTTCATGGGGTCCTCAGGAGAACTGTAGCGGATGTGCGGGAAGATGGGTTGTGCAAAGAGGGGTCTAAACTTGCGGACTCGTGGTGAGGGAGTCTCTCATCCGCCCAGGCAGAGCCTGGACGGGGCACCTGTGATCTTTCAAGAGGTTGTCCATTCGACCTGGACCGGAGAAGCTGTTTGTGACGAGCAAGCAGTAACTCTGGAGACCGAATCGACTATCACAAGAATGCCCCATGGACAGCCGTGAGTCGAGAGCGTCTGGCTCGGCTGGTTCTGGAGGAAGGTTGGAAGCTGGGAGCGGCAGCTAGCCGGTTCAGCGTAAGTGTCAAGACCGCAGCGAAATGGGTGGGGCGGTATCGTCAGTTTGGCACAGCCGGCCTGACCGACCGCGCTCGCGTCCGCATCACAGTCCGCGTCAAGCTGCTTTTTCATTATTAGAAAAGGTTCTTGTTCTTCGTCGGGGACACATGCCTGGCTATGAGATTGCGCGGCGGACTGGCTTAAGTCCGGCTTCGGTCAGTCGCATCCTGCGTAGAGCAAGGCTGAGCCGATGGCGGGATCTGAATCCGCCGCCACCGGTGCAGCGCTACGAGCACCCTCGGCCCGGGGATCTGCTGCACCTGGACATCAAGGGAATGACGCAGTTCGGCGAAGTCTCACTGCGCGGTGATGGCCGGTTGCGAGGCAAGCGCAGTCATCCCGGCTTCCTGGCTCTGCACGTGGCTGTTGATGATCACTCGCGCATGGCCTTCACCCAGATGTTGCCCGATCAGAAGGCCGAAACTACCATCGGTTTTCTGAACTCAGCCATCGAGTTCTTTTCCAGACATGGCATCGGCATCCGCGCTCTGTTAACCGACAATGGATCCAGCTATCGCTCACACCAGTTCCGCCACGCTTGCCAGCAAATGCAGATCAGCACAGCCACACCAGCCCTTACACGCCACGAACCAATGGGAAGGCCGAACGCTTCATCCAGACCGCCCTGCGCGAATGGGCATACGCAAAACACTGGACCGACTCGCTGGAAAGAGATGCTCACCTCCAGCCCTGGATCGACTACTACAACCGAGAACGGCCCCATGGTAGCCTCAACTACAAGCCGCCCATCAGCCGCTCCGATCCAGGAACAACCTCCTGATCATCTACAGGCACCCGGTGTCATGTGGATCGAAGGTGAATTACTCCCACTCAATCGTTCCAGGTGGTTTGGACGTAATGTCATAGACGACGCGGTTGATACCCCGAACTTCGTTTACGATGCGGCTGGAAATGCGCTTGAGGACTTCGTGGGGGAGGAAGGCCCAGTCGGCCGTCATACCGTCTTCGGAATGTACGGCACGGACGGCGCATGTGTAAGCGTAGGTGCGCTGGTCTCCCATGACCCCGACGCTCATGACGGGTAGCAAGACGGCAAAGCTCTGCCAGATGCGGTTATAGAGGCCCGCCGCTTTGATTTCGCTGACAACGATGTCGTCGGCTTCCTGAAGGAGGGCGACTCGCTCGGGGGTGACTTCCCCGAGGATACGAACGGCGAGGCCGGGTCCTGGGAATGGCTGACGCCCGAGGATGTCTTCAGGCATGCCCATATCCCGGCCAATACGGCGAACTTCGTCTTTGAAGAGATCGCGCAGGGGCTCAATGAGCTTGAGTTTCATCTGCTCGGGAAGTCCACCAACATTGTGATGGCTCTTGATGGTCTGACTTGGGCCTTTGACGCTGGAGGACTCGATTACGTCGGGATAGAGAGTCCCCTGGACAAGCCAATCGACGCCTCCCGTTTCAGCCGCGATCCGGTGGGCTTCATCGTCGAAGACCGCGATGAATTCAGCGCCGATGCGTTTGCGCTTGGTTTCTGGGTCGGTAACTCCGGCGAGCTGCTTGAAGAATCGCTCTGTGGCGTCGACGGCGACAAGGTTAAGTCCCAGCTTGTCGCGAAGGTTCTTCTGCACATTCAGAAACTCGTTTTTGCGTAGAACCCCATTGTTCACGAAAACACAGGTGAGCTGGTTGCCAACGGCTTTGTGGACGAGGACGGCCGCCACCGAGGAATCGACGCCACCGGAGAGGGCACAGATGACATGGCCGGAGCCGACTTTCTCTCGGATAGAGGTTACGGTGGATTCTATGAAGTGAGCGGGAGTCCAGTCTCCGCGTGCACCGCAGATGTTAAAAATGAAGTTCTTGATGAGTTGCGGTCCGAGCGGCGTATGGTGAACTTCAGGGTGAAACTGTACTGCCCAGATACGGCGCTCTTCATTGGCAATGGCGGCGAGAGCATTCGAGGTGACGGCTGCGCGCGTGAAGCCGGCAGGCAGTTCCAGGGCTTCATCGCCGTGGCTCATCCAGACCTGGATGGCTCCCGGCAGGCCTTCAAAGAGTTTGATCGAGGTGTCTTCCAGGGCCACTTCGGCATGACCATACTCGCGCTTCGGAGCGGTACGGACTTTGCCGCCGAGGTGATGAACGATGAAGTGCAGGCCGTAGCAGATGCCGAGGGTGGGAAGATTAAGGTGAAGAAGAGCGGGATCGGCTTTGGGTGCGTCTGCGTCGTAGACCGACGAGGGGCCGCCCGAGAGAATGATTCCAAGTGGCTTGTGGGACGTTACTTCGGAGATGGGCGCCGTGCAGGGAAGGACGACGGAGAAGACGTTCAGTTCGCGGATACGGCGGGCGATGAGCTGGGTATATTGCGAGCCGAAATCCAGGATTACGATCGTTTGGGTGTCCACCTTCCAGTGTGGCAGGGGTTACGGCGGACTGTAAAGAAAGTTCCCTGCTCTCAAAAAATTTCACTTTATGCCGATAAATGGGCTCATAGGACCCAGGAATGGAAAATCAATTGATGGAAGAGACTCGACAGGTGCAGTTTGCGACCAGGCAGCCGATTCTGGCTGTCGACGAGACAGTTATCGGCTATAAGCTGCTTTTTCGCACCGATGTGGTGAACCACTTTTCCGCTCAGGATCCTGAAGGGGCAGCCCAAACGACCATCGACATGTCCACCCTGATTGGGCTGGACGTGCTTTGCGATCATCGCCTGGCCTTCATCAGCTGTAACCGCGACATCGTGTTAGGCCAGGGGCTAGCGTTCCTGCCGGCAGACCGGGTCGTTGCGGAGATCGATAGGTCAGTCGAAGTGGATGATGCAGTCATCGAAGCCTGCTGCCAGCTGAAGAATGCCGGATACCGGATTGCGATCGACGGGTTCAGGGCAGAGGATCCAAGGCAGGCGATCATGCACCTGGCAGATTACCTGAAGGTTGATTTGAGAGAAAAGGATTGGGAAAAGATTCCCGAGCTGGTCGGCCCTGACCACTGGAAGCATGCCGTTCTTGTGGCTACGAACGTGGAGTCAAGGGAAGAGTTTGATCTCGCAAGGCGGACAGGGTTCCAGCTGTTTCAGGGATTCTTCTTCCGCAAGCCGGAATCGCTGCGCACCCGAACGGCGCCCACAAATCGGATTACTTACCTTCGGTTGCTGCAGGCAGTTATGCAGCCCGAATTGGACTGGGATCGAATTGAGGAACTGATCAAGAGCGATCCCACGCTCTATTTACGCCTATTGCGATTCCTGAATTCTCCGCTGTTCGGAATCCGAGGAGAAGTACGAACCGTACGGCAGGCGTTCCTGATGATGGGCGATGATGAACTGCGCCGTTGGTGCCGCCTGGCGGGTATGTTCGAAATGTCCAAGGGGAAACCCAGCGAGTTGCGCCTCTCTGCGCTGGTGCGCGCACGACTCGCAGAGTTGCTGGGATCGAGAATCGAGCATGGCTCGTCAGATCTGTTTCTTCTGGGACTGTTGTCGTTGATGGATACGATTCTCGAAATCCCGGTGAGTGCCGTGATCGAGGGTCTGCCTCTCGATGATGAGGCCCGGAAGCTACTGCTGGAGCATGACGGCGCTCTCGCGCCCATCTATGAACTCATTCTTGCGATGGAGAGTGGCAAGTGGAACCAGGTTTCGGATGCGTGCAACGCGTTTGGAATCGGTGAGGGATTTGCGGCTGAGTGCTATGCCAAGGCAATGGAGTGGGCACAAATGCTCACTGCAGGAAACTGAACCTTGCAATAGCTGCTCGGACAGGTTCGTCGGAATTCATTGAAAGTTCGCAGAGAGATGATCGGCTTTTAATCTGACTCGCCCAGAACTTAGGAGCGGCGCTGGACATTAGCGCCGCAGCCAAAATTCTGAGACGAGGACTCGCATGTTTAGACAAGCAGCACGGACTTGCCTTGTTGCGGCATTTGCCTTGGCACTGCATGCACAAGAAGGCAACACGCCCAAAGGCATTCCACATCTCGATCATGTGTTTGTGATCGTGATGGAGAATCACTCTTTTGGACAGGTGGTTGGGAATCCCAACATGCCGTTCACAAACAAGTACATCAAAGAGGCTAATTACGGAACGAACTACTTCGCGGTAGGCCATCCGAGTCTGACGAACTACCTGGAGATCGTTGGAGGATCGAACTTCGGAGTACGCACCGACAACGCGCCCGACTGGCATAACAACGCATGTACACCGAATCTGGCGAACGGTGCGGTTTCGACGGATACCCCTGCGAGTGGTCCAATCTGCCCAATTTATGGAGCAGGCACCGATGCCGCGACGCCGATCATCGACTTCACCAACGAGACTTCCGGAGCTCCGGGCGAAATCGACGTAGACGGCAAGCTGGGCTATGCGGCGAATTCGCACACAGTCGGCATGACCATTGCAGATCAGCTGGCAAACCGGAACATGACTTGGAAGAGCTACCAGGAAAGCCTGCCACCAACGGGGCCCAATGGCGTGAACGTTGCGGATGGATTTTTCTCGAACCTGGACAATCTAGCAACGGCGCTGCCGGGTGAAGGGATGACCCAGGCGAACCTCGTGGCTCTCTACGCCGTCAAACACAATCCATTCGCTTATTTCGCCAGCGTTCAGGAAGGCCTGGATCCCAAGCTGAGCTTTAAGAGCATGGTCGGCTTCGAAGGTCCTCACGGTCTCTTTGCGGATCTCGCTAACGGGCATGTCCCAGCCTATTCGCTGATCGCGCCGAATCAATGCAATGACCAGCATGGCAGAGGGAATGCGGGCCCTGCATGCCAGTACGATCCAAACGACAACGGAACCCTGGTTGGCCTGAACCCAGCCCTGATGTACCAGGGTGATGCCACACTAAGAAGCCTGGTCACCGCGATTCATCAATCGAAGGTCTGGAATAACGGGCGTACTGCGATCATCACGGTCTGGGACGAAAACGACTACAGCATCTCGCCCACCACCAATAAAGTGCTCGTGATTGTTGATACGAACTACGGCCGTCACGGTGTCAAGAGCAACAACTTCTACACTCACTTCTCGTTGCTGAAGTCGGTTGAGGCCGGTCTTGAACTTCCCTGCCTGAATCACGCGTGCGACTCCGCAACACAGGTGATGTCGGATCTGTTCGCCGAGGGACACCCGGGCGACAACCAACGGTAAAATCTCAGAACCGAAGGGTATGCCGGCCACGTTCACGCGGCCGGCATATCTTTTTGCATTCCAGGCGACGATTCAGACTTCTGACTTCGAGCGGCCGCCGCGGAGCTACTGCTTATCCACACCGTTCTGCTTGTAAACCACACCGGCTTTCATGACGAATTTCACATCCTGGAGGACGCGCACATCATCGAGCGGGTTCTTCTCGACGGCGATGATGTCAGCCCATCTGCCCGGCTCAAGCGTGCCGGTTTTGGCTGTTAAGCCCAGTAGATCGGCGGCGTTGATGGTAGCGGTTTGCAGCGCAGTCAGCGGTGTCATGCCGAGTTGATTGACGTAGACGTCGAGCTCGTGAGCGTTGAGGCCGTGAGGGTAGACTGCTGCGTCGGTGCCCAGGGCGATCTTCACGCCGGATTGCATGGCGTGCTTGATGTTCTTCTTGGCTACGGAGCTGACATCGATCATCTTCTGGTGGTAGAAGGCCGGCAGATGGCCGTTTGCAATTTGCCAGTCTTCAAGGTAGAGAGTTGGAACAAGATAGGTTCCGTGTTTCTTCATCATCGCGATGGCCGCGTCGTCGATGTAGCTGCCGTGCTCGATGGAGTCTATCCCGGCTTCGCTGGCCCACAGGATTCCCTGTGCGCCGTGTGCATGGGCAGCGACTTTGCGTCCGAGACGGTGAGCATCTGCGACGATAGCCTGCATCTCTTCGAGCGTGTATTGAGAGGCCTGCGGGTCGTCGCCCTTTGACAAGACTCCGCCAGTCGCGCAGATCTTGATCACGTCAGCGCCATACTTGATGTTTTCGCGAACCTTGTGCTGCACCTGGGTGATGCCATCGGCTACACCGTCGCCAACCTGGTGATACTGGGCGGGAAGCAAATTGTCATCGCAATGGCCACCAGTGATTCCCATAGCGGGGCCGCTTACCAGCATGTGTGGACCTGCGACCTGTCCGGAGTTGATGGCATCGCGCAGATCCACATCGACGAAGCCGCCGGCTCCAACGTTACGTACGGTGGTAAATCCAGCCATCAGGGTTCTGCGGGCGTTGACGACTCCGTTGATGGCTTCCTTCGCCGGGGTCGATGTGACTTCGCGGAAGGGATCGAAGTCCGGATTCATGGTCAAGTGGGTGTGAACGTCCATGAGGCCGGGGAGGACGGTCATGCTGCCCAGATCAATGACTTCGTCGCCTGATTGCGGGGAGCTGGAGCCGCTGGGCGCGATCGATTGAATCGAGTCACCGATCACGATGATGGTTTGCGCGTCCGACAGCTTTCCGGTCTTCACGTCGAGCAAATGCCCGGCGCGAATCAGAATCCGTTTGCCAGCTCCCGAAGCTTGCTGGGCATTTCCAGCGATGAATGACGAGAGTGCGAGCAGGGCGATACACGAGCAGGCGGCTAGCGCGGATTTCAAACGCATCGAAACTTTCTCCAAGTTTGACTGTGAGCGGAGTTTAGCAAAGGCTGGTCCGTGCCGGTCCAGCTAAATCGAGGTTTGGTTTAGCAACCTTATAATTCGTTGTACGGCGAGCAGCACTCGATTGCGCTGCATGCCGCGCGGGCCTCCTATTAGCGATGGACGCTGAGCCGCGAGGGTGGCCCATCTGACGTGCCATCAGAGGAGAACGCATGCAATCAGCCAGGCTATTTGCCACTTTCGTGTTTGCAGCAGGACTTGCAGTTTGCCAGTCACAGACTAAGGACGACGCGAAGCCTACGCCGCCGGTTGCGCCGAAAAGCTTTGACGAGTCGGCAATCGACAAGAGCGTGGATCCCTGCACGGACTTCTATCAGTACGCCTGCGGAAACTGGGTAAAGAACAACCCCATTCCCAACGACCAGGTGCGTTGGGGTACGTTCTCGATCCTCGCCGAACGCAATCGCTACCTACTGTGGGAGGAGTTGGATGCGGCCGCAAAGGATCCGAAGACTCCGCTGCAGAAGAAGTACGGCGCCTATTACGCGGCGTGCATGAACACCGATCTGATCGATAAGAAAGGTGTAGAGCCGATCAAGCCGGCGTTGGATCAAATCGCAGGGTTGCAGGACACGAAACGGATGGCATCGTTGGTAGGAGAGCTCACTCAGAAGGGCGATCCGGCGCCACTGTTCCGGTTTGGTGTGCAGCAGGATGAGAAGGACTCAAGCAGGCAGATTGCGAGCATATTCCAAGCTGGGCTTTCGCTTCCCGATCGCGACTTCTACCTGGTAGACAACAAGCGATACCAGACAATCCGGCAGCAGTATCACGAGCACCTGACGAAGATGTTCACGCTTGCGGGAGACACCGCGGAACAGGCCGCCAAGGAAGCGGAAGCGGTGATGACGATTGAGATTGCGCTGGCAAAGGTATCGACGCCACGGGTTGAGCTGCGCGATCCGGCGAAGAGATACCACATCTACACGGTGGCCGATTTCCAGAAGCTGATTCCTGATTTTGACTACTCGATCTTCTTCAAGGATGTGCACGTAAGGCCATTCGACACACTAAACGTGGGGACCCCCGACTTTTTCAAGGGGTTGGACGAGCTGATCAGTTCGCAGCCGGTGGATGTGTGGAAGTCCTATCTGCGGTGGCAAGTGATCCATGGCTCGGCGGGGGATTTGCCGAAGGCGTTCCGCGACGAGGATTTTGCGTTCTTCGATAAGACGCTCAGCGGACAGGCAGAGCCGACTCCGCGCTGGAAGGAGTGCACGGCTGATACGGACCGGGCTCTGGGAGAGGCGGTAGGACAAGACTGGGTGAAGGCACACTTCCCGCCGAAGTCGAAGGCGAGCATGGATCAACTGGTGGCCGCGCTGGATAGAGCGCTGGGCGACGACATCAAGACGCTGCCCTGGATGAGCGATGAGACCAAAAAAGCTGCCGAGGCGAAGCTGGCGTTGTACCGGAACAAGATCGGCTATCCGGAGAAGTGGCGGGACTACGCGGCTCTGGAGGTGAAACCAGACGATGCACTGGGAAATGGTCACCGAAGCGCCGTCTTTCAGCGGAACTACAACCTGAACAAACTGGGAAAGCCGGTGGACGAAAAGGAGTGGAGCATGACTCCGCCGACTGTGAATGCCTATTACAGTCCTTCGAACAACGACATCAACTTCCCGGCAGGCATTCTTCAGCCGCCCTTCTTTGATCCGGATATCGATCCGGCCGTGAACTTTGGCGGCATTGGCGTGGTGATCGGGCACGAAATGACTCATGGCTTCGATGACCAGGGATCAAAGTATGACGGCAAAGGAAACCTGCGGGAGTGGCAAACGGCGGACGACCGAAAGAAGTTTGAGGAGCGTACCGACTGCGAGGTGAAGGAGTACAACGGGTTTGAGACTGCTCCGGCACACGATGGGATTGCTGCTCAGAATTTGAATGGGAAGCTGACGCTGGGGGAAAACACGGCGGATAACGGCGGACTTCGGATCGCCTATATGGCTCTGCTGGATGTTCTTGCCAAGGAGAACAAATCGATAGATGAAAAGATCGGCGGTTACACCGAGGCGCAGCGTTTCTTTATCGGCTTCGCCCAGGTTTGGTGTTCGAATCAGACAGAGCAGTCGGCGCGTCAGCTCGCACTGATCGATCCGCACTCTCCCGGCAAGTGGCGAACCAATGGAAGCGTGCAGAATTTTGAGGAGTTCGGGAAGGCCTTCGGCTGCCACAAGGGCCAGGCCATGTATCCAGAAAATTCCTGCCGCGTCTGGTAGCCGGAACTGGAGCCGCCGCAAGCCATGGCGGCTCCGCTTTTCGGCTGTTCACTGAAACCTGCTCATCCGACTGATCCCGGGTGACATCGAGCAAAATTCTCCGTCCAATTGCCATCGGCATCCGCACCTCAAACGGAGACGTGACGGCATGTTCAGCGGCGCTGCGTTTCCGGCCAGGTTTCAAACTCAAAAACCTTGTTTCGGAGAAGGTTACCCCGAAACTATGCACAACAAGCCCTCGCCTTTTACAATGCAGCAGGGACCCATCCCAAACCCAGCTCTGCTGCGGAAACAGCACACTTGGCGGCGCACGCCGGACCAGGATGAAGGAATCGCATGAAGTTCAGGAAACTCGGCAAGGCTCTTCTGATGACCGCCATCTCTGCGGGCGTGGTCTTCGGGGCAACGTCTTGCGTGCAAAGCTATTCGGTCGGCTACATTTACGTGACCGGAACCCAGACGGCTTCGACGAGCGGTAACGGAGTCATCAGCGGGTACAAGATTGATCACAATACGGGGAATCTGAAAGCTATACCCGGCCTGCCGGTTAGTTCAGGTGGATCCAATCCCGGTCGTTTCGTCCTGTTGAGTGGCGGCCGCTTCGTTTACGTCCTGAACCAGGGCACCACCACGGACGGTGGACCCTGCAGTTCCACCGATGTCTGCTCGAACGCAAATATCGTCCAGTTTGCGATTGGCGGCAACGGCGTGCTTACCCCTCAGCAGACCTTCTATACCCAGGGTCATAATCCCTTCCGCCTTATTGCAGACGCCTCCGGTACCCATTTGTTTGTTTTGGACCACGACGCGCCGGATAGCGCCGGCTGTTCGCTCGTGTTTGGGAACGCCGTGACCCAGTGCGGCGATGTCACTGTATTTCAGATCGATCCGTCTACCGGCCGCCTCAGCTATGTGCTGAACTCGCAGGTGACTGCAGCCAGCGGATCGCCCCTGACCTACTTCCCTGTTCCGGCCAACCCGATTGACTTCACCCTGTCGGGAAATACGGTTCTGACCCTGAGCGGTACTCCGGCAGCCGGGGATTCGGTATTCCCGTACGCCTACAACTCCGCCAGCGGGCAGTTGACCGTGAATCAGAACAGTTCGCAGCCTCTTGGCATGCACAATGCTACGGCCCTGGTGGTCGCGAGCAGCGTGATTTACGTGCTCGACAACGGCGTGAACACAAATGGCACGCACGGGCAGATTTTTGCGTACTCATCCGGTTCGAATGGCGCTCTGCAGGCGCAGGCCAACGGGTACTACGCGGATGATCCGACGCTTAGCAATCCGAACTACGTTATCGCGGCAAACAGCGGGAAGTGGTTGTACGTTCTGAATCAGGGCGACAACAGCAATCCGAATAGCGCACAGAGCGGAATTGCGGCGTTCACGATTACGCAGCCATACCAGCTGAGCCCCATTGCCAATGGCGGTCAGACGGCGGGTACTGGTGCAGGTCCGCAATGCATCCTTGAGGATCCATCGAACCAGTTCATCTACACTGCGAATTTCAACGATTCGACGGTGACCGGTCTGTCCATCGATGAGAACCAAGGCAACCTACGGCCGCTAAGCCAGTCGACACATGCCAAAGGCAGCTATCCACTACCGGGACCAGCCGCCTGGTGTGTCGCCACTGGCCGCGTGAGCTAACTTGGAAATGGGATTTACCTGTGGCTCGATCTTGTCTGCCGACCGAATCCGAGGTCGGCAGCTGGATGCAGGCCGGTTCTGAAGATGTCAATGTCCACTCAAAACGAAAGATGCGCATGAAGTTGAAAAAGCCGATTCAGTTGCTGGCCATTTCGGCGGCGAGCCTTGCTGCCGCCGCGCTGATGTCAGCCTGCGCCACACTCACCGTGGACTTCGTTTATGTAACCTGCGCCAAGGCCGCTGGCCCAAACAATTACGGCGAAGTGAACGTATTCGAAATCAATTCGCAATCGGGTCGCATGCGCCAGATTCCCACTTCTCCATTCTTTTCAGGCGGCCGGAATCCAGTAGCTGACGTGGTATCTCCGGACCAGGGGACCTTGTATGTCGTGAACAGGGATGACAACACGATCGTTCAGTTCACGATTGGAACCGACGGTAAGATTTACCCGCAGAACACCGTCAATACTCCGGGCATCTTCCCAGTAGCGGTCGCAACCTCAAAGAACTACCTGTTTGTCGTGGACACTTACGTGCCCCTGCCGACATGCTCGCCAGCTTCGCCCTGCTCGGGTTCGGTCGCAGTGTTCCCGATCCTGACGGCTGACCAGGCTGCAGCGCTTAAGCCTGCCCAGCCGGCAAACACGCTTGGCGCCGCTGTGGCTAACACCGCGATCAGCGCGAACTACTGGCCACTCAATCTGACAGGCGGAGCAGCCGCGGACATTTTTGTTCCGACGGCAGTAAATGTTGCGAGTTCAGGTTCGGCCTTGTATGTTGCCGGATACGATTTGAACACCAACGCTGGATACATTTTCGGATTCACTCCGGGCGCCGATGGCACACTGACCGCTCTTTCTGGATTCCCACTGCAGGTTGGGGCGCATCCTTCGGCTATCGCAAGCGACAGTTCAGGCAGTTATCTTTACGTCACCGATTCCACACAGAACGTCGTTTATGGGTTCCAGACTGCAGGCGGCACCTTGACTCCGCTCAGCGGGAGCCCTTCCGCGACGGGCGCGCAACCAGCCGCCATTGTGCTCGACGCGACGGCGAAATTCGCTGTAGTCGCGAACTCCCAGGACTCGAACGTGACTGTGTATTCGGTCAATTCCGGAAGTTTAAGTCGTCTCGGTACCTACACAACTGGTACGCAGCCGGTCGCGATCGGCATCGATCCATCGTTGAACCAGTACGTGTTCACAGCCAACTTTCTCGGCAACACGGTTTCGGGCTTCCAGCTGAACCTGAGCGACGGCTCGCTACTGAATTCGCAGTTTTCGCCATCGGCTTCGAACCCAAACCCGACGGCAGTTGCGGCAGTAACACATAACGGGAACAAGAAGTAGACTGCACCGCTGGTGCATCAGGCGAGGTCAGCAGCACTCCTTTCAAGGCTTTTACAATAGCTGAAAGGCATATTAACCAGTACTCTCGGGGCTGATTGTTGACGGCCCGTGACGAAGGAAGCTCATGAAGTTCAGGAATTTGAGACAGCTCGGTTTGGTCTCTGCTATTAGCCTAGGTGCGGCGACGCTTTTCTCCGGTTGTCAGCTTGTGACGATCGATTATCTGTTCGTTGCCACTTCCGCGAGCACGGTCTCTGGTAGCAGCAAAACGTGTCCGAACGGAGCGATTGAGACCTACGCGGTCGACTCGCAATCGGGAGCTATCCGTAACGGCTCTCCCGCGGTCTGTTCGGGAGGCACCACGCCGAACGTGCTTGCGGTTTCTCCTGGCTATCAGAATCTCTACGCAGCCAACCAAGTTGATAAAAACATTGTTCATTTTTCACTTACGCCCAATGGCGTTCTCACCAGCAAAGACACGGTGACGCTCGCGGACCCAGTGACAGCGATGACGGTCAGCCCCGACGGCAACAGCCTTTACGTTCTGTCAGGGACGACTTCGGCAACGCTTTCCGTCTATGCACTTTCGTCGGGTGCCATCGGAAGCGCGCCAGAAACGCAGTACAGCCTGACGATTCCCGGCAACTCGGCCGACCTTGTCGTACCGACTTCGGTTGCGGTTCTCCCGAGCGGAAAAGCCGTATACGTCACCGCTTATGACAAGTCGTCATACAACCCGGGCGGAACAACGACCAGCACAGCTAGCCCTGGCTGGCTTTATGGATTTGTGGTCGGTTCGGGCGGCTCGCTCACACCGGCACCCGGAAGCCCGTACAATGCCGGCGTAAAGCCAAGCGGAGTCGTCGCGGATCCCCTGAACAGCTACCTGTACGTAACTGACTTTGCGTCAAATCAGTTGATCGGTTATGGCGTGTACAGCGGCTATGCGCTGAACTTCCTTCTCAATGGACCGTATAAGAGCGGCGGACAACCGACGGCGCTTGCTGTTGATCCTCGCGGGCGATTCATGTACGTTTCGAATTCCCTCGACTCAAGCGTCAGTGCTTACGTTATTGACATCCAGACAGGTACACCATCGGCCGCCGTTAACACGACCGGATCGCAGACCAATAGCACCGATACCCAGCCTGTTGCGATCGCCATTGATCCGGCACTCGGCCGGTTCGTTTTCACCGCAAACTATCTTGGCAATTCCATCTCCGGTTTCCGGCTCGATCCAACGGCCGGTACCTTGAAGCCAACGCAGGCGACCCCTTATCCAACCGGGCAGCACCCTGCAGCGGTCGCTCTGGTGCCGCACGGAAACCACTCAACGCAGATCGTAACGCCCTAACTAAAGGCGAATGCGGAGCGGTCATCGAAGCCCAGCCGGCTGGCTGGGCTTCTTCTTTTTGAACTGAATCTCAGTTGCTATCGCCAGACATGCATCCAGTTGCGAAGGATGCGTTGAGCGGGCTTCTCCACAAAATGCAGGGCGAGAAGCGCGAGTCCGACCAGGAGAAGATAGCTGATCCAGGGATCGAAGCGCGCCAATCCGAGATGGTCGAGCACATGGGAATCGTGAATCATATTCCACAAGTTGAAGTGCAGAAGATACAGGCAATAACTCGCCTCGCCGACGAAAACGAGCGGCGCTAAACCGAATAGCTTTGACAACGGATTGATGCCGGCCAGTCCGAGGATAATGCAACCAAACAGTGGCATGAAGAAGCCGTCATGCAGGAGGGGATAGGGCAGCCGATGCGCCTGAGTGAGGACAATAAAGGTGACCACGAATCCGAAGAGTCCCAGCAGCAGGCGTCGCTTGCCGAGGCGCGGAACCACCTCATCCAACTCGGCAAGTAGTACTCCGAAGACGAAGCTGGCGAGATGTGGAATCGGCGTGTATTTCAGAGCCTGTAGCCATTTGCCGTAGCTGAAGCGGTCGATGTGAGCGAGCCCGTCCGGGTTATAGATGAGGTAAAGGGTTCCCGGTACCAGGCCGGCCAGCCACACTAAAGCCATTTTCGTAACATGGAGGCCTATCCGCTCCGGCTTCTTCCATCGTGCCATCCAAGGAAAAAGCACGTAGTAAAAAGCTTCGGATGACATGGTCCACGCCGGAGTGTTTAGAAAGGTCGCGATCTCCGGAATCCAGCCCTGCAGAAGCAGTGGAGAAAGGACTATGCCTGTCCAGAACATCCCGTGCGTGTGCGAGCCCCACTCGACCGGAAGGAGCTTGAAAGCAAGAATCAGGCTGAGCAGGTAGATGGGATACAGGCGAGTGAAACGGGCTTCATAGAAGCGCTTGGTCTCGAGCTTACCGGCGCGAGCGCGCGCGTTGTAGTTGTACCCGAGAACGAATCCGGAGAGAAGTATGAAGAAGCTCACTGAAGCATAACCGGCATTGACCACGGGAGCGAATGGTCCAAACCAGTCAGGATTTGAGAAGTGAAAGAGAACGATATTGACTGCTGCAAAGCTACGGAGGCCAGTCAGTGCATCAAGCCGCGCTGGCTTTTCCATTTCCACTGGCCGGTTAGACGGTCTTTTGCCGTCTGGTGATGCGGCAGCCGGTCGAATTGAAAGCTTCATAACCAATCCGCCCCAGGCCCAGCCACTGTGTTTCGTCGGCTCCAGAGGAGTCTAAGCGGTTACAAGAGATCCGACTTTCTCACCCTGAACCACGCGACGGATGTTCCCCGGCCGGTTCATGTTGAAGATGATCATGGGCAGGTTGTTGTCTTTGCAGAGGCTCACGGCGGTCAGATCCATCACCTTTAAGCCCTGTCTCAGGATCTCCATATAGGTGATCTGGTCGTACTTCACCGCGTCTTTCACCAAAACCGGATCGGCGCTGTAAACGCCTTCGACCTTGGTGCCCTTAAGCAGAACGTCGGCCTTGATTTCCATGGCACGCAAGCTTGCTGCTGTATCGGTGGAGAAAAACGGGTTGCCAATGCCTGCGGCGAAGATGACTACGCGACCCTTCTCGAGATGACGCACGGCGCGACGACGAATATAAGGTTCCGCGACCTGGTTCATGAAAACAGCACTCATGACACGGCACTGGACGCCGCGCTGTTCAAGAGAATCCTGCAGAGCAATGGCGTTGATAACCGTGGAGAGCATCCCCATGTTGTCGGCAGCTACACGGTCCATCTCTTTGGCTTGTTCGGCGACTCCGCGAAAGAAATTACCCCCGCCAACAACAATGCCAATCTCTACGCCCAATGAGTGAACGTCCGCGATTTCGTCCGTAATGGACGCGACCTTTCCGGCATCAAGGCCGAACTTATTCAGGCCCGCCAGCGCTTCTCCCGAGAGCTTGAGAACAATCCGTTTGTACATTCCCTTTCGAGTATCGCACAAGGCATTCGCGTGCCACATTCTGGTGCATGGGCCTCTTTGTGCCCTTCAAATCCGAAAAATGGCCCATCGCAAAAGGCACATTCGACTTCGATCTTGCGGTGGTCTTCGACGCAATATGCTCGAGCCGCGAGACCGGTCTACTCGTCTCCAACTGTCTAAATTGTCAGGCAATCTCGGACCGGCAAATCTCGAGCTGAGCCCGGACGACCGGAGAAGGCCAACACTAAGGTCAATCTTTGATCCCCCGGAATCCAATTCGTGACTTGACAACCTTGGACGGACGGGATACTTTGCAATGTAAAGTGAGGATCGATGAGTTTCCCGCTTCACCCTCTCGACAAGGCCCTGGGCGACATCAGCAGCATCCGGCGGCAGGTCGCACGAAGTACTGAGTTTCGTGGCTACGGGGCTGCGACGCTAGCGGCAACTGGCGTGTTTGCGGGGCTGGCGGCGATCGCACAGTCTCTCCTCTTGCCGAACCCGGCAAACAATATCAGCAATTACCTGCGCATCTGGGTGACCACTGCGATCGTGTCGGCCGTGCTGATTGGGATACAGACGATGACGCGGACGAAGCGCATTCATTCCGACATGGCGGATGAAATGATCCTGATGGCAGTGGAGCAGTTTTTGCCGTCGGTGGGTGCAGGCGCGCTGATCTCGATCGTGTTGATGCGGCTCGTGCCCGCGAATATCTGGATGCTGCCGGGACTTTGGCAGATCACATACAGTCTCGGGGTATTTGCTTCCTGCCGTTTTCTTCCGAAACCAATGGCAGCAGCGGGGGCCTGGTACCTGGTTACAGGCCTGATATGCATCGGGCTCGGAGACACCCGCGCTCTTTCACCTTGGAGCATGGGAGTTGCGTATGGGGTGGGTCAGCTGATCGTAGCAGCGGTTCTGCTGTGGGGATCCAAGGAAGATCGCGATGAAATCTAAACTGGCAAGTTCGGAAGGGCGATTTGCGTACGAGGGTCTGGATCGAGTGATCCACGAACGCGCGCGCTTAAGCGTGCTCACCTCCCTGATTACGAATCCCAAGGGAGTAAGTTTCAACGATCTGAAGCAACTCTGTGCATTGACAGACGGAAATCTGAGCCGCCATCTGAGTGTGCTGGAAGAAGCGAAGATGGTGGAGATTATCCGCGTACACGATCGCAACAGACCGCAGACAATCTGCCGGATCACCGCTTCGGGCCGGAGGCGCTACCTCGATTATCTGGAGACGCTGGAACAGGTCGTGCGCGATGCGGCGAGCGCCGAAAAAAGTGAAGGACACACTCCAGATCTTCTGAATGGTCTGGAGCCCTCGGGCGCCTAAAAAATTTGCCTAATTACTTTGTAATGCAAAGTTTATTTCCATGGAGACTTCAGTGAACGATATTCCGATTTTCCAGCAGGCCAGGAGCAAGTCGCGATCGATGGGGCTGAAGTTGTTCATCGTCTGCGGACTCGCACTCCTGATGACGATTCCCGCGTTTTTTGTCGACAACCTGGTAGATGAACGGACCCATCGCGAGAACGACGTTGTGAAGGAAATCAGCAATCATGTCGGAGGTCAGCAAACCTTTTTAGGTCCGACCCTGGCGATTCCATACAGCGTCTCGTCGGCCGGGAGCGAGGCACCGAGAAGACGCGGAGTCTGCCTCGTGTTTCCTGCGCAGGGGTTTGCCTCCGTGAAGACCCGGACAGAGGAAAGGCGCCGTTCGCTGTTCAAAGTTCCCGTGTTTCAAGCTGATCTGACATTCAATGCAACATTCGATCTGAGCGGAGTTCCCGGGGCGGCGGTGTCAAACGCGGAGTTCGACTGGGAACACGCTGAGTTCATTGTTGGCGTGAGTGATGCGCGCGGAGCGCTGAGTGACGGTACGCTCACGGTGAACGGCAAAACGGCTACGCTCGCTCCTGCCAGTACCCTGCAGGGGCTTTCGCTGGGCGCAGAACAGACCCAGAAGACAAATCTGTCGCTCTTTGGCGCGCAGGCTGTCGGAATCCAGCCCAACACGCGATTTAATGCAACCGCAGCATTGCGGTTTTCTGGCGCGCAACGCATTGCGATTCTCGCCTACGGGAAGAGCACGCGGGTGTCGCTGCAGGGAGACTGGCCAAATCCAAGCTTTGATGGGGGATTCCTTCCGGTCAGCCGGAGTGTTGCGCCATCGGGTTTCAATGCGGACTGGAGCGTTCCCTTTATCGCGCGCGGAATACGAGCGGAAGGAACACTCGACAGCATCACAGGACTTGATGCGACTGCTCTGGGAGTTTCATTTATCGAAGTGGCGGATCCGTATCAATCTGTCACGAGATCCCTCAAGTTCATCCTCTTGTTCAATGGCCTGATCTTCCTGTCTTATTTCGTCTTTGAAGTGACGACAGGGAAGCGGGTGCACCCGGCGCAGTATGCGCTTGTGGGAGTTGCGCAGGTCATTTTCTATCTGCTGCTTTTGTCGTTGTCGGAGCGGATCGGCTTTGATTTTGGATTTCTCCTTGCGGGAGCCGCGACAGTAATTCTGCTCTCGACCAATGCGGGGTGGATCTTTGTGAGCCGCCTTCAGGCGGTTCGCGCTTTTGCCGTGTTCACAATTCTGTATGCACTCATCTACATGCTGCTGCGACTTGAGGACAATGCGCTTCTGGTTGGTGCGGTTGCGAGTTTTGTTGCCGTTGCAGTAGCGATGTATCTTACGCGTTCGATCGACTGGTATGGTTCCCTGCCAGATGCGACGGCGCCAAGTCAATGACCTGCAAGCGCTCGATGTAAGAATCAGCCCTCCCCCTGAAAGGTAAATCACTATGAAGATTAGAGAAGAAGCGAAGATTCACGTTGGCATCATCATGGATGGCAATGGTCGCTGGGCGACACGCCAGGGACTGTCGCGCGTTGCCGGGCACCGGGCAGGTGTGGCTGCCGTAAGGCGAACGGTTGAGACCGCGCCTGAGCTCGGCGTTCGCGTACTGACTATCTATGCCTTCTCGGCTGACAACTGGGCACGTCCAGCACAGGAGGTGCAAAGTATCTTCTGGATTATCCGCGCGTTTCTGCGGCTCGAGTGCGATCGACTTCGCAAAAACGGTGTACGGCTCGAGGTGATCGGGAGACGCGACCGGATTCCCAAGCCTCTGCTGCGCGAGATTGAGCATGCGGAGAGGGCGACTGCCCTGGAGCGAACACTACATCTGCGCATCGCAATTGACTACTCGGCGCGGACGTCGATCGCGGATGCTGCTGTCCTCGCCCCTGGATGTGCTGAAGGGTTCTCAAGCGAGCAGATGCGCAGAGTGATCACGGAAAAGCTAACTTCGGATTGTGGAGACGTAGACCTGCTGATCCGAACGGGGGGCGAGAAGAGGCTGTCTGACTATCTGCTTTGGGAATCTGCCTATGCAGAGCTTTTCTTCACCGATCGAATGTGGCCGGAGTTTGACGGATCCGATCTAGCTGCGGCGGTAAACGAATTCCGGCACCGGGAGAGGCGATTCGGGGCGGTGCCTGTGGTGCAAACGAACTCATCTTTGATTGCAGAGACCGCGTGATGAACCATGGCATTCCGAAGTTTTCTGCTGCGCGACCGATGGGCGTGAAGTTCATTCTGCCGGCACTGACGGAAGCGACGGACCCGTATTGGCGGCCGATCAAGTACTCGCTGTTTCCGCCGCTCGGGCTGGCCACTCTAGCGAGCTATCTTGCGCCCGACGATCAGGCGGTAATTGTGGATGAGCATGTTGAGACGCTGAAGCTGAATGACGCGCCCGACCTGGTGGTAATCCAGGTCTATATAACGAATGCTTTTCGAGCCTACAGAATTGCGGATCACTATCGGAGCGTCGGTGCATATGTTTGTCTTGGGGGCCTGCATGTCACTTCCCTTCCCGATGAAGCTTCGCCGCATGCACACACCATTTTTCTTGGACCTGGCGATCAGACGTTTCCGCAATTCTTGAAGGATCTGCGGGCGGGGACACCGCAGCCGATTTACTCGTCAACAGCAGGACGGACACTGGAGAGGATTCCGCCAATCCGGCGCGATCTGATTCGACGGAGCCTTTACCTCGTTCCGAATTCCATTGTGGTCACGCGCGGCTGTCCGCAGCACTGCGACTTCTGTTACAAAGACGCCTTCTTCCAGGGAGGGCGAAGCTTTTACACGCAGCGTGTTGACGACGCTCTCGCAGAAATCCATCGCCTGCCGGGGCGGCACCTTTACTTCCTGGATGATCATCTACTCGGAGACCGGAGATTTGCCGAATCGCTCTTCAGCGGGATGGAGGGAATGCGGCGGCTCTTTCAGGGAGCGGCTACCGTAGATTCAATTTTGCGAGGCGATCTGATCGAACGGGCAGCCCAGGCAGGACTGCGCAGCATCTTTGTGGGATTCGAGACGTTGACGCCCGATAATTTGCGACGGAGTAACAAGAGACAGAATCTGGGGCACGACTACAAAGCGGTATGCGACCGGCTCCACTCGCTTGGCATCATGATCAACGGCAGTTTTGTGTTTGGCATGGATGATGATGGCCCGGACGTATTTCGAAGAACGGTGGACTGGGCAGTAGAACAAGGGATCACAACCGCGACGTTTCACATCATGACGCCATATCCGGGAACGCAGCTCTATGCGCGAATGGTACACGAGGGGCGAATTGTTACCCGCGACTGGAATGTCTACGACACGAGACATGTCGTCTACAAACCGGCGCGGCTCAAGCCGGAGATGTTGAAAGACGGGTACGACTGGGCGTATCGCGAGTTCTATCGATGGTCAGCGATTGCAAAGGCATCCTTGTATCACGGGACGACCAAGCACCAGCTCAAGCATTTCTTCTACGCGTCAGGATGGAAGAAATTCGAGCCGCTATGGGATATGTTGATACGGGCCCGGAGGCTTGCGCAGGTTACCCCATTGCTGGAGGCGGTGTTATCGCGGGTGACGGGAACAAGAGCACGGCCAGAGGATTCCGAGTCGCCAGACCTGTTCCCGATCATATCGTCGGAAGTGCTGAAATCGTGACGACTGCCACTTCGGAGTCGTAGAAAAGCCTGAGCGCCTGGGTTACAGTGGTATGTCAATGGACCCAGACAACTCTGGAAGTGTGGAAGAGCAGCTTAGAGAGCTGCGATCTCGTGTACAAATTCTTGAAGATATATTGAGGGATCGCGGCGGTGCGCTTCGGGTCGCTGAGGGCGCGCCGCCTCTCAATCGCATCGACGCTGCGGTCACGCACGAAGCTGTGGCTTCGCCTGAGCACGCTGTTGCGCCTGCGGCGCCTCCGCAGGCTGCATATGCCACGATCCCACCTCCTTTGTTCGCAGCATCAGCTGAGAAGCGGGACACACGTTCGCTGGAGAGCCGCGTTGGTTCGCAATGGTTCAATCGCATCGGAATTCTCGCGATCCTGATTGGGATGGCGTGGTTTTTGAAATTCGCAATCGACAATCAATGGATCGGACCGCTTGGGCGGGTTGTAATCGGCCTGATCGCGGGCGCCGGGCTGATCGCATGGTCGGAACGGTTTCGGTCGAAGAACTATGTCGCCTTCTCGTACTCCCTCAAAGCGGTGGGGACGGGCGTTCTTTATCTCTCGTTGTGGGCTTCGTTTTCTCTTTACCACCTGGTCCCGGCCCCCGTGGCATTCATTGGAATGTTTGCGGTAACTGCCTTCAATGGATATCTCGCGTGGGCACAGGATGCGGAACTGCTTGCTCTGTATGCAATCGTGGGAGCGCTTGGAACTCCGCTACTGGTCTCGACGGGCGAGAACCGTGAAGTCACGCTTTTTGCTTACCTGCTACTCCTGGATGTCACCGTTCTGCTGCTGGTGATGTTGCGGCCCTGGTCGCGACTGCTATTTGGAGCTTTCCTGGGTACGGTGATCTATTTCTCTGGCTGGTGGATCGAGTTTTATTCGCAGTCACAGGCCGGCCGAACCGGGTTCTTCCTTCTGTGCTTCTTTTTGATTTTCGCGTTTGCGCCGAGGCTTGTTCGAACCAATGTGCTTGAGTCCGGGAAGCAGTCGGGATGGGATGCCTTCGCGACGATTGTGCTGCCGGTGTGCAACGCCGCGCTAGGCTTTATTGGCTTCTACGGCCTTTTGGAGCCGAAGACCGAGAGCTGGACTGGCCCGTGGCTGGCGGTAGGATTTGCGGCATTTTATCTACTGCTTCTTCGCCTGCGCGCCGCGGGACGTCTCCACGAGAGTTCGATGGCTCTGCGTTCGCTGCATCTCTCCACCGCGGTTGTGTTTCTTACCATTGCGATCCCGTTGAAGACCCAGGGTCGATGGTTGACGATCGGGTGGCTGGTAGAGGGAGCTGCGCTGCTATGGACGGCCCGGCGAAGCCATTCTCAACTGCTGAGGGTGCTCTCGTTTATCTGCCTTGCTCTTGGACTGTTAGTGCTCGTTGCAAACGACCTGCCTGCTTCAATGGTGCCGATATTCAATGCGCGCTTTGGCACCTATTGTGTCGCCGTTGCCGTGTTCGGATTCGTGGCCTGGCTGTCGTATAAGTATCGGGCGGAGGATCCTCAACTGGTTCCCGGGTGGTATGCGATATCAGGAACAGCTGTTCTGATCGTGAATATGCTGATCCTGATTGCCGTAAGTCTGGAAATCCATGCGTATTGGTCCACGCAGTGGCGAGGCCATGTCATCGATTACCGTTCGCACACGATGGCTGCACAGTTCTCCTACTCGGCTTTTTTCATGACGTTTGGAGCGATTCTGCTCGCGATCGGATTCTGGCGGCGCTCCGCCTTTTTGCGATGGCAGGCTCTGGTGCTGCTTGCATTCGCCATCGGGAAGGTGTTCCTCGTCGATATCAGTGAGTTGAGCCAGGGATTCCGCATCCTGAGTTTCCTCGGATTGGGCGCGCTGCTGCTGGCGGTCTCGTTTGTGTATCAACGAGATTGGCTGAACCTGCGGTCGCATGGGAGCGAGAACTCGTGAGGTGGATGACCGCGCTATTGTTTTTCGTGGCTGCGGCGCCAAGCGCCGACATTCGCTATTTCCGCTTCGAACGGCCGCTCCAGAACATTCCCGCGCAACCGCAACAGGCGTGTCTGGTTGTCGATTCGAGCCTCTTCGAGCATGCTTCCTCGGGACTGGCGGATGTGCGACTTTATCGCGATCACGCGGAAACGGCCTATCTGCTTCAGAGATCCGGGCCTGCAACTCAAGCTGTGGAGCAGAACATTGCGGCGCTGAACCTTGGTGTTCGCGGCGGGAAGGTTGTTTTTGATTCCGCGATGCCCGCGGGAGCTTACTCGGATCTGCAATTGAATGTTTCCGCGCGGGACTTTATTGCCACGGTAAGCGTGGCCGGCAGTCAGCAACAAGCCGGGCCGGCAACGAAGATTGGCGAGTACACGATATTCGATCTGTCGCATCAACGGCTGGGACGCAGCACTGTTCTGCATCTACCGACCTCTGACTTTCGATATCTGCATTTTTCGGTGCGTGGTCCGTTGCATCCCGAGGACGTCGGCGGAATTTCGATTGGGCAGTCGTCGACCATAAAGCCGGCATATGTTGTGGTGGCCGAGAGCCGCGAGAGCAAGCGCAAGGATCATTCGACAGTGATTGTGTTCACTGTGCCGGCCCATGTTCCCGTGGATCGGGTTGTTTTTTCGGCGCCCGCGCAGCCGGTGAATTTTAGCCGCGACGTACTAATCAGTGCGGAAGAGATTTCGACAAAGTCACGCGATGAATCTGCGTTGCCTCTGCCGAGCTATAGCGCGAGGGGAAATCTTCTTCGCGTACATACTACCGAGGCGGACCACAGGATCGACCTCGAGAATTTGGACGTGCCCGCGGATCGTATGGCGTTCGACGGGCCGTCTCGATGGACGATCACGATCGATAACGGAGACGATGTTCCGCTCGTGCCACAAGCAGTAGTGCTACAGATGTTCGAGAGGGACATTTGCTTTCAAGTAACCCCCGGAGAATTTGTCCTCTATTACGGGGATCCTGCGCTGAGTGCGCCGCGTTACGACCTGGGACAGTTCACAGTAATTCATCCAGGCAACGCGGCCAGAGTTACGGCGGCCTCGGAGATCCTGAATCCGGCATTTCAGCAAAGGCCCGATGATCGCCCGTTTTCAGAGAAGCATCCAGCACTGCTGTGGATTGCTCTCGCGCTGGTAATCGGGCTGCTGGGGTTCATCGCGGTGCGCACGGCCCGACAGACGCCGCAATCGATGGATGACTAAACGCAAAACAAAATACCCGGAGCACTGGGCTCCGGGTATTTTGCCACTTGCATCCACCCCATGGGAATTCTTTGTTATTCGGCTGCGGACTCGGTGGCCTTCGTCGTGGCTACCGTCCAGTCGGGTGCGCCTACCTTGAAGCGGGCGAAGCGGCGGACGGTGATGTTCTCACCGAGCTTGCCTACTTTCTGCGCGATCAACTCCTTGATGCTGATGGCCTGGTCCTTGATGAAGGGCTGCTCGAGGAGACAAACCTCTTCGTAGAACTTCGCCATCTTGCCCTCGAGCATCTTTTCGACGATGTTCGCGGGCTTGCCTGTAGCGGCCGCCTGTGCGCGATAGATCTCTTTCTCGCGCTCCATATCTTCGGGGCTGACGTCTTCGGGCTTCACATAGCGAGGATCGCTTGCCGCGATGTGCATGGCGATGTCCTTGAGGAGGTCCTGGAAGTCCTCAGTGCGTGCAACAAAGTCGCTTTCGCAATTGACTTCAACCATAACGCCGATCTTGCCGCCCGCGTGAATGTAGGTTCCAACCGCGCCCTCGTTGGTGGTGCGGGCAGCCTTCTTCTGAGCGGAGGCCATGCCGCGCTTGCGGAGCACAACGAACGCATCTTCAATGTTGCCCTTGGTCTCCTGCAGAGCCTTGAGGCAGTCGCCCATGGGCGCGCCAGACTTCTCGCGGAGATCCTTCACCAACTTTGCATCTATCTTTTCTGCCACTGTCATCTCGCTTCCTTCTTTTTAGCACCTGCGGTGCGGCTAACCGCGCCTTCCGGCGCATTAAGCTAAATGGTATTCACGAAAAAAAGCGTGGCTACCAGACTGCGCGGCCACGCTTGTTCCAGTCTGCTAAAGAACTTACAGAGCGCGTTCGGCCACTTCCTCTTCGTCAATCGCCGCTTCGGCTGCCGGAGCTTTGCGCACCCCGCTGACCTGCGCTTCGAAATCGACGTCTTCGGTCGAAGCAGCCTCTGCCGGCGCCTCGCCTTCGCCCTCGGCCGCCGGAGCTTCTTCGGCTGCTGCGAAAGCCTTGTCGCCAACGAGGTTGACGCCTTCGGCTGCCGAGTCGGCGATCTTCGAAGTGAAGAGTCGAATCGCGCGGAGAGCATCGTCGTTGCCCGGGATTACATAGTCGACAACGGTCGGATCGCAATTGGTATCGACCACAGCGACGACCGGAATGCCCAGCTTGCGCGCTTCCTTAACCGCGATCGCCTCGTTGTTCGAGTCGATGACAAAGAGCGCGTCAGGGAGCCGCTTCATGTTCTTGATGCCGGCGAGGTTGGCCTGAAGGTGCTTGCGTTCGCGCTCGAGGCGGATCACTTCCTTCTTGGTCAGCAGCTCGTAGCGGCCGTCAACAGCCATCTCATCCAGTTCCTGAAGGCGCTTCACCGACTTCTGCACGGTCACCCAGTTGGTGAGCAGGCCGCCCAGCCAACGCTGGTTGATGTACGGCATGCTGGCGCGGCCTGCCTCTTCGGCAACCGCATCCTGGGCCTGGCGCTTGGTGCCGACGAAAAGAATCGTCTTGCCGCTGGCGCACAGGTCTGTGACGAACTTGGACGCGTCCTTAAAGAGCTTGAGCGTCTTCTGCAGGTCGATGATGTAAATTCCGTTGCGCTCGCCGAAGATGTATTCCTTCATCTTTGGGTTCCAGCGCTTCGTCTGATGCCCGAAGTGAACACCTGCTTCGAGCAGCTCCTTCATGGTGATCGTGGCCATTGGCCTCCTTCGTGGATTGCATCCGGGCTAACCTTCGTCTGGCCCGGATTGAACCCGCTTACGCGGGAGATTTAACTACTTAGCTTTTAGCTACTAGCCTCTAGCTGCCAGCTTTTGCCTGGTGAATCTCACCTCGACGAAAAGCCAAGAGCCAAAAGCCAATGGCTAGTAGCTCTCAAGCGACTAGCGCTTGCTGAACTGGAATCTCTTTCTGGCGCCCTTCTGACCGTACTTTTTGCGCTCCTTAACGCGAGCGTCGCGGGTCAGCAGGCCTTCGACCTTGAGCGCTTTTCTCAATTCTGGATTGAACTGGATCAGCGCACGGGCAACGCCCATCTTGACTGCGTCGGCCTGCGAGGCGACTCCTCCACTGCTGACGGTGGTGAGCACATCGAAACTCGATGCGAGCTCAACGACCTGCAGAGTCTTCTTGGCGGAAACGCGCTGCTGCTCGGTGACGAAGTACTCGTCGAAAGCCTTGCCGTTGACTTTCCACTCGCCGGTGCCCGGACGCAGGAAAACGCGGGCTATCGCCGACTTGCGGCGGCCCGTCCCGTAATACTGAACCAAATCTGCCATTCAATCCTCTTAGCTGTCAGCTACTAGCTCTTAGCTATTAGCTATTAGCTCGTCTCACCTTGAATTTGCAATCTGCCCTTACCTCAGCTTTCCGCTTCTACACGGAATTAGCTAAAAGCTAATGGCTAAAAACTAATAGCTGCACTTACGCGACGTTTAACGCCACCGGCTGCTGTGCCAGGTGGGGGTGCTTGTCGCCGCGATAAACCTTCAGTTTTGTTCCCATTGCGCGGCCGATTTTGTTCTTCGGCAGCATGCCCTTGATCGCTTCTTCCAGGATCTTTTCGGGACGGCGAGCCAGAAGTCGGCTGAACTCTTCTTCGCGAAGTCCACCGGGGAAGCCGGTGTAGCGGCGATAAACCTTGCTCTGACTCTTGAGGCCGGTGAGGCGAATCTTTTCGGCGTTGATAACAATGACGTGATCGCCCATATCGATGTACGGCACGTACCGGGGATTCAGCTTGCCGCTCAGGACGTCGGCAGCCTTGGTTGCCAGCCGGCCCAGGGTCTGTCCGCTGGCGTCAACCACATACCATTTGCGGTCAATATCCTTGCCGCTCGGAACAAAGGTGCTCATCTCTCTCCTGCCCTCTTAAAAACGCAAAACTGCGGCGCAAGGCGCCTTGACCCATGGCATCCGCGCATGGGATTGAATTTCACCCACTTCCAAACAATCCTGTTCGGGTGAGGACTGCGGGGTTTGCCCTCTAAGGGCTCCTGGCTCTGTGGAACAAACTTCTAGTTCCGCAGAAGGCGCCTGTACCAGTCGAAATCAGAACTTCGGGATTCGATTGGCTGGGTCCGGGCTAATGCACTTCTTCTCAAAGGTTTGGTTCAGACTTTGAGAGCCCATCGACAGACCCCAGGCGTAACTCCGCACAAGGTCTTTAGGATACCCGAACCACCCTGTAGAGTCAACGAAATGTGGGGCAAAGATGCGCCGGGTTTGGTCGCCTTTGCCCCACTTTTCGAGCTTTTCCGCTGATCAGGCCGCGGTTCCCTGCTGGGAACGCACCCGGAAGCGCTTCATCTGGATGGACAAAGTCCGCTCGATCTTTTTGAGATCTCCGCGTTCGGACGCTCCGGCAAACGTTGATGCGATGCCTTTGGCGGAGGCGCGTCCGGTGCGACCCACGCGATGGACAAAGTCTTCGGCTTGCTTGGGCAGATCGTAGTTAACGACGTGCGCCACGTGGGCAACGTCGATTCCTCTGGCGGCTACGTCGGTGGCTACAAGCACCCGGTGACGGCCCTCAGAGAAGCTGCGAAGAGCGGAGTTCCGCTGCGACTGTGAGCGGTCGCCGTGGATCTGGGTAGCGGACCAGCCGGACCGAACCAGACGACTCGCGACGCGATCGGCGCCGTGCTTGGTCCGGACGAAGACCAGAAAGCTTCCCTTTTCGCCGCTCAAGAGGTGCTCGAGAAGTTCGAGCTTATTGCTCTGTTCGACTTCAAAGGTGCGAAGTTCGACGTTCTCAGCAGGCTTAAGGACGGAACCGATTTCGATCCGGACCGGGCTCTTGAGATACTTGGCGGCCACCTGTTTTACGGCACCTTCAAGAGTGGCAGAGTAGCAGAGGGTCTGGCGCTGGTCGGGAATCATGGTCGCAATGCGCGCGATTGCGGGCTGAAAGCCCATGTCGAGCATGCGGTCCACTTCGTCGAGGACGAGGATTCTGATCTGGTCCATCCGCACCAGTTTGCGCTTGAGGAAGTCCTCGAGGCGTCCTGGTGTGGCCACGATCAGTCGTGCACCACGGCGGATTGCATCGAGTTGAGGGCGCTCCTGCATACCGCCAACCACGAGGGCGACGGTCTGCTCTGAACTGGTTCGAATGGCTTTGAAAGCTGCCTCGACCTGCATCGCCAACTCACGGGTTGGCAGAAGAATCAGTGCCTGTGCAGCGTTCCGGTCCTGGGCCTTCTGGAGCATTTCCACGATAGGAATCAGAAAGCTTAGCGTTTTACCAGTACCTGTCTGGGCGGTTGCCAGCACATCGCGACCTTCCAAAGCCGGCGGGATTGCCTTGGCCTGTACGGGGGTCGGAGTAATGAACTTGTTGGAGTTGATCCGCGTTATCAATGCGGACGAGAGATTGAACTGCGAGAATTCAGTGTTCAAAAAATCAACTTTTCCTGGCTCCGGAGCCTGTCTTCCCTGCGGCTTGCAAGCGGAACCGAATCTGGACGCACAACGATGCGTCTCTTTCTGTCGTGCGTAAGGGGGAACCGGAAGGTGCTTCTGGTTGGCCAATCACTCACTTCAAAGTGAGTACGGCCCGGGTCTGCCACACGCTATAGGTATCGTCTGACGGCTTCAGCGCCGGCAGACCCCACACTCTGCCCGGGATACAACCAGGGCACAACTTGAGGTGGTCACGCTAAGGGGGCTTGGGGGAAACTGTGCAAGGCGCTTGCCATTGAGGCTATCGCCGCTCACGACCAAACAACTGAGCGCAAGCTAAGTATAGCACGTTCTGAGAGATATTGCCGGGAAGGTGGATCAGGAGCGACATTCCATCTTGCCGCTGACGTCCCGAAAGCGGCCGTCGACTTCCTGGGCTGAAGCTCCGGTTGACGAGTCAGAGGCGGCAAAGGGAGGCGTCATTCTGGCGTCGGGGAAGCCCAGACGGCGCTTGAGGGCGAGGATTTCGTTGAGCTTGCTGTCGGGGATGGGAATCAGCGTCTTGCCGATCTGCCCGGCTATCACGCAGGTCTTGCAATAGGACTCCAGGATCTCAACCAGCCACTCAGCATGGGTGACAGTATCGGACCAGCAGACGATGCCGTGATTTGCGAGCAGGATCGTGTTGTGATCCTGGACGAAGGGGAGGACGGTTTCAGCGAAGGCGTGGGTGCCGGGGGTCTCGAAGCGAGCGAGCGCGGCGGGGCCGATGAAGATCTCGTATTCAGAGATCAGGCCGACGGGCGGAACGCTGCCGGTCAGAGAGAAGGCTGTCGCGTAAGGGGGGTGACAGTGGACGATGGCTTGTGCGCGGGAGTTGGCGCGGTAGATCTCAAGATGCAAGAGAAGCTCACTGGTGCGCAGCCGGTTTCCAGCAACGATGTTGCCGTCTATGTCGGAGAGGCAGATGTCCGCAGGAGACATATCGCGCTTGCTGATCATGGTCGGAGTACAGAGCACGAACTCTGGGCCGATGCGGCAACTGATGTTGCCTCCGTTACCGTCGACGTACTGACGCTCCCAAAGTTTTCTGCCGGTCAGGATGATTTCGTCGCGCAGGGCCTGGGCTTCGAAGGAATTGAAGACCGCCGATGGCGAGCCTGCCTCCGGCGTGGGCACGCGGAGTGCATCGACAACGGCCTCGAACATTTCCTTGACCTTATCCGTGACCGGGTTGGCCAACTGGGACATACGAGACCTCGAGAAGACGCTGCCCTCTCTCCTTTACATATATGTCCGATCGCGTCCCAAGGGAGTGATACAGGTCACCAAAGAGAGAGAGGCCCTTCAGGCTCGACTCGAGAATTGGAGTTGATCTCAGTCCGCCGCAACGAGTTTGCGTTGCAGAGCCTCCAGGGTCTGGCCCTTGGTTTCGGGATAGGTGAAGAGGACGGTTACGAACTGAACGGCGGTCATGATCGAGAAGAAGATGAACGGCGTTGCTGTGCTCATGGTGTGCACAACTATGGGAAAGGCCTCGGCGATGGCAGCGTTCATGAACCAGTGGCTTGCGGAGCCAACACCCTGCCCCTTGGAGCGGACCGAGGTAGGAAAGACTTCGCCGATATAGACCCAGATCACCGCACCTTGCGAGAGCGCGAAGAAGGCGATGTAGGTGACGAGGATCCACACCAGCATGGACTCGTGAGTATGCGAGGCGAAAACCCACGCTACGCCGGCAAGACAGGCGGCTGTTCCGGCAGCACCGATGAGCAGCAAGGTTTTGCGACCGAGTTTATCGATGACGCTCATGCCGACCATGGTGAAGATGAGATTGGTGGCACCGATAGCGATGGCTTTCTGATCGCCGGAGAGCTGGCTGTACCCGGCTGCGCCGAAGATGTCATTGATGTAGTAGAGAATCGCATTGATTCCTGCCAGCTGGTTGAAAGCGCCGATGGAGATGGCGAGGAAGAGCGGATAGCGATATTTCCATTTGAAGACACGCTCGTGAGCCGAGGCGTGTTCCTGCTTGAGGGCTTCGCGGATGTCGGCAAGTTCGGCTTCGGGATTGGGATCGCCCATCATTTTGAGAACTGTCAGGGCTTCATCGATGCGATCGCGCGAAGCGGACCAACGCGGACTGCGAGGAATACCGAAAAGCATTATCAGGAAACCAACTGCAGGAATTCCGGCGATGCCGACCTGCCAACGCCATTCCGTTGCACCGAGGTGCATAGTGCGGATGACGTAATTGGAGAGGTAGGCAAGCATGATACCGAAGACGACATTGAACTGAAAGAGGGCGACGAAGCGGCCGCGCAATTTGGCCGGGGATAGTTCGGCAATGTAGACGGGTCCCAGGACGGAGGAAGCGCCGATGCCGAGGCCGCCGATGAAGCGGAAGACAAGAAACGACTCCCAGTTCCACGCGAAAGCGCATCCAGCGGCAGAGAGCACATAAAGGACAGCGGTGAGACGAAGCGTCTCGCGGCTGCCGAGGCGTTGACCAATCTGCCCCGCAGCAAGCGCACCGATGACGGTTCCAACGAGGCCGATGGCGACGGTAAGGCCTTCTTTGTGGGGATCGAGGCTGTAGAGCTTGACGAGTGCGCCGATGGCACCGGCGATAACTACGGTGTCGAAGCCAAAAAGCAGGCCTCCGAGGGCGCCGGTAAGGGTCGCCCTCATCAGGTTGATGTTGGGTCGCATGTTCTCGCTGTCCTCTGTAACCAGAACATCCTACAGAGACAAACGACCCGGGGCAAACTTCGACGCAGGAGCGCTGCGTGAGTTCCGGAGAAGCCGTTCGTCGTGGCCTATGAGGCTTCGATCGGGTTTCCAGGAGTAACCATGAGCGCTCGACAGCGCTCCGTTCCCGCGCCGCTCCAACCGATGGCCATTTCAGTGTCGAGGTACACGCAGTCTCCGGTCTCGAGTGTCTCGTGCATACCACCGGCATCGAGGTGCAGGCTTCCTTCAAGGACGTAGACAACGGCGCAGATCGGACGGCCCACCTCGCTGATCATTCCGGAGATGCCGGCTGGGAGTTCCACCATGCGCGCGACGAGCCTGCTACTCGGAGTGGTCGCGTGAAGAGCGGTGTGCTTGATTACCTCCTGACCACGGCCGTTTCCTGCAAGGTGCGCTTTACGTGTGATTGCCAGGGTATGTTTCGCCGCTTCGCCGAAGAAATAGCTGAGGCCAACACCATACACCCGGCAGATGTTGGACAAGGTAGGCAGGGTTGGGATCATGCGATCGGTTTCGAGTTTGGAGAGGAGTGCGGTAGAAAGGCCGGTCTCGGCGGCCAGACGAGATAAGGTAAGATGTTTTTGCGTACGAAGGGTGCGAAGCTTCATGCCGATGCTATACGGCTCGAGTGACCAGCGCGCATAAGACGGTCCATTCGCCATCGAAATCACCTCGTGACGCAGTCTTTCGCAATTTGAACTTCAAGCTCTTGAAGGATTTCTGAAAGTCGCAGTGCCGTTATCGAGTGAGGCACTTCAGGACAAATACAATTGTGAGAACCTGAGCAAGACTCACTCCAGACCAATTTTGAATAATCCACTGAAAAGGATCATCCCTCCGTGACCCTCGTCTTCCCTGCTTCGATTCGCCGTCTTTCTTCCTTTGTCTCAAATCGAAACATTCGCCTAATTCTGATCGTTTCGTCGCTCATGATTGGGATGTCCGCGGCGAGGCACGCTCGAGCACAATCGGGAGCCGCCGCCGACGTTGTTGTTCTCAGCAACGGGGACACGCTGCATGGCAAGCTGGTGAATTCTTCAGACGGCAAGGTTATGTTTCACTCCGACGCTTTGGGCGACATATCCGTCAGTTGGGACAAAATCAAGGAACTGCACACAAGCGGCAGCTATGCGGTACTCGACAAAAGCACGAAGCCCCGCAGCAAAAAGGACGCCGGGGCGATCCCAACGGGGCAATTGGAAGTGACGAACAACTCGATTGCGATTCGGTCGGAAAAGGCGGCGCCCGCGCCGATCCCGGTGGCCGACGCACAGTACATCCTGGATGCGGGAACCCTGGACAAGCAGCTTAATCGCAAGCCCGGATTCTTCACTGGCTGGAATGGAGCGGCGACGGCCGGAGCAGCAATTGTGACCGCAACCGAGAACCAGTTCACCTTCTCCGGCGGTGTCGGGCTTGTTCGGGTTGTCCCGACTGTGAGCTGGCTCACGACGCGCAATCGCACATCCATCGACTTCTTGGGCTCGTACGGAAAAATTACGCAACCGGCGTACACGGATCCCGCAACGGGAATCGTTGTGCCGTCGGTGGTAACGAAGTCCGCTCTCTACCATGCAGGCGCGGAGCGGGACCAGTATTTCTCACCGAGGTTCTTCGCGCTGGCGCAGACTGCATTCGATCACAATTACGGGCAGGATCTGGATCTGCAGCAGATCTACGGTGGCGGTTTCGGCTGGACGTTCCTGAAAACACCAAAGCAGGAAGCGGATCTGAAGGCGACGATTCAGTATGAGAAGCAACAATTCATTTCCGATTCGTCGGCAAACCAGAATCTGATCGGTTCGACAATCTCCCTGGGGTACGTGCTGCATAGCAAGCTGATGACGTACACGCAGGGTCTCGCCTTCATTCCGGCATTCAACAACCCCCATGCATATTCAGCGAATGAAACAAATACGCTGGCATTTCCGGCGTATAAAAACTTCAGTTTTTCTGTGGGCACACTGGACAGCTATCTGAACAATCCGCCAGACACACTTCCGCCCACGAAGCGCAATTCATTCCAGTTCACAATGGGAGTGACCTACGCGATCAAGTCGAAATACTAGATCGCGGGTCGTCTTTTCCTCGAGCAGCGAACAAACGACTTATTCATGGCGCTAAACGCTACGGTCGGTTGCTTTTCCCACAGCGAAACAAAGTAGTAACTTTCTGGGAGAGTTACCAATTCGCATCGGAAAAGCGATTGCTCATCACACGTGTTTATTGCAGTTTGGATACATAATGTGTTCGCGTTTGTTAACAGCGGGTAAGCCACGATGTTGTGAGTTCAGAATCTTTCGGTTTGACTCTTCCCCGTCGTTTCGACAGCCAGACTTGTGCAAATGGAGGTCTCCTGCTTCTGGAGAGGAAACTCCAGGTGCAGATTGTTCGAGCCTTTGGGGAAGATGATGGTTCAGTTTCCGGCGGCAAGCTCTTCGACGTTTTCTGATCGCGAATTTCTTTTTGGTGAATTGCGGCTCGATGCTCAAGGTGTTCTGACTCGTGGCGATGCGGTCGTTCATCTTCCTCCCAAGGAGTTGGCTGCTCTTCGCCTTCTGCTGACGCACGCCGGGCAGATCGTCACTCTTCAGCAACTCAAACAGGCGCTTTGGGGTGATGTGCACGTCACGGACGACAGCGTGCCGAAGTGCGTCTCCTCTTTGCGCGAACTTCTATTGCCCGCCGATTGCATACAGACGGTGTACAAACGCGGGTATCGGCTTTCCGTAGACGTACATGGTCAAGCCGGAGATCTGACGAAGACCCCGCCAAGGCTGGCAATCATGCCCTTTGCGGTGGATGCGAATGTTCCCTTGTATCTGGGCCCGGCAATCGCCGAAGAGACGATTTCGCTGCTCACCGCGGATCGTTTCGCGCCGGCATATGTGCTCGCGCGAGATTCTGCATTTTCACTGGCGACACGCGGGCTTACTGCTCACCAGGTGGGTGAGGCTCTTGAAGCAGATCTTGTGCTCACGGGGACCCTTCGCATGCTGCCTGCGCACTTCCGGCTGCGGGCGGAGATGATCAGGGTATCGGACGGAACACAGATCTGGGTGGAGGACATGCTGGTGCCGCAGCCGAGATCAGCTGATCTCGAGTCGGAATTAGCCAACCGTCTGGTCGTCCGGCTCAGTTCCGAGGATTGGTTCTTTTCGCGCGAACGCGATCCCAGGCATCCATCAAATGATGCGCCAGGGCGCCGGGAAGCATGGGAGTTGTTTCTGCGGGGACATCACGAGTGGCAGACGCTGCAAAGACATCGGATGCAGGAGGGAATCCATCATCTCAGTCGGGCGATTGAGCTGGATCCTACGCTGTACGCCGCGCATATCGATCTGGCAAATGCGACGGTGACACAGGAATTTGCCGGATTCGTATCGCCGATGCAGGCAGCCGAGCAGGTGCGGAGCGCGGTGGAGGCGGTTCCAACATCGTTTGAAGGCTCTGAATCGCTGCTTCCGGCGCTCGGCTGGATTCGGTTTCACGTAGACCACGACATGCCGGGAGCATTGCGCGCGTTCACGACGAGCGCTCATCTTCGTCACGAAACCTCCGTCACGCGGATTCGCTCGATGTTTGCGCTCAGCCGTCATCGGTTTCTCGAAGCAATCGAACTGATCACAGAGGCTCTCCGCACCGATCCTTATTCACCGTGGCTCAACGCGCGGCTGGGGTGGGCGTATCACCTCTCGGGAGAGCGCGAGAAGAGCCTGTCACAAACGGAGCATGCACTCGGACTTTTCCCGGAACATGAGAGCACGAACGTGTATGGCGCGATGATTCTCGCCTTCAACGGTAAGGCGGAACGAGCGGTCGCGGTGGCTGAGAACCTGGTTCGCAAATCGCCGTACCTCGACGTTGGATCCGCTGTATATGCCTACTCACTTGCCCAGGCGGCGCGAGAGGCGGAAGCCCGGTCGATGCTGGAACGCCTCCAGTGGCTAAGTCGAGAACGATTTGTTCTGACTTCGTTTACAGCAGCAGTTTGTCTCGCGCTTGGTGAAGTGGACTCCGCAGTGGCGGAGTTGCAGGCCGCAGCGGAGGCCCGGTGTCCGTGGCTGTTCCAGACCCTGGCCGATCCGAGAATCGAAACGATTCGCGCGCGCCCAGAGGTAGTCAGAATTGAGAAGGTGCTCGAGCGCATGGAATCGACGACAGAGCGGAAGGTCAACCACGAGGTGTAGTATCCGGCCTTCAATTTCTCAGTAGTAAACCGATAAAGCTGGTCAATGTACGCCCTGACCTAGTACATTTCTCCCGGCTACGTTTTGTATCTGAATCGAACTACCTAACGGTCGAGACTTGCTCGTCGCTCCAATCGTGGGTTTCGCCTCCGATATTGAATGCAGCCATGGGAGGAACGACCTATGCCGCATCGCCGGTCCATTCTGATTGCTCTTCTTGCCTCTGCTAGTCTCGTACCGATCGCTCCCGCGCAGACGCAAGCTCCTTACCTCGATACCAAACTGACGCCCCAGGAACGGGCGCACGACCTCGTTGGGCGCATGACGCTCGAGGAAAAGGCCGCTCAACTGGAAGACTGGGCAACGGCCATCCCCCGCCTCGGTGTTCCCGATTATCAGACTTGGAATGAGTCGCTGCACGGTGTGGCGCGTGCCGGTTACGCGACGGTGTTTCCCCAGGCCATCGGCATGGCGGCAACGTGGGACACCAACATGCTGAACAGCATGGGCAATGTCATCTCCACCGAAGCCCGCGCCAAGTACAACCAGGCACAGCAGGAAGGAAATCAT
>Ga0207654_10000061_pt1 | contig 73179 bp, 56 predicted proteins | sample KBSC64metaG_FD_184355 | JGI IMG/M metagenome (GOLD analysis project Ga0207654, IMG submission 184355) | Corn rhizosphere microbial communities from Kellogg Biological Station, Michigan, USA - KBS C6-4 metaG (SPAdes) (version 2) | ecosystem: Host-associated > Plants > Roots > Rhizosphere > Soil... | reverse complement strand
CCATCATCCCCGCCTTTCTGATGGGCGGAGTGCATGACTACGCGCATCTTCTTGCATACGGGTTCCTCATTGGGATAGGGCTGGCGAGTTTCTCGGTCGGGGTAGGATTTGTGAGCGGATGGTACCCAGCCAGCAAGCAGGGCTTTGCGCTCGGCGTGTATGGCGCTGGAAACATCGGGCAGTCGCTCGCCGCGTTTGGTGCGCCGGTGATTGCGGCCGCGGTCGGTTTCCGCTGGGGCTTCTGGACCTTTGGGATTCTACTCGCGGTTTGGCTTCTGATCTTCGCTGTCGCCAGCAGGAATGCTCCAAGGCTTGGCGCCGCAAAGACACTCGCCGAGATGTTTCGCCCGCTTGAGGACCGCCGTAGCTGGATTTTGAGCCTCTACTACTTCCTGACGTTTGGCGGCTTTGTGGCGATGGCTATTTATCTGCCGATCTTCCTCACGGAGATGTACCACCTCACTCCTCAGGATGCGGGACTGAGGACAGCCGGGTTCGTGGTTTTAGCGACGGCGATGCGTCCAGTAGGCGGCATTCTGGCAGACAAGGTTGGAGGAGCAAGCATCCTGAAGTGGGTGTTTCCGTTCACTGCACTGATGGCTATCTTCATGGCGTGTCCGATGATGATCACGTTCACCATCGGCGCGCTTGGAGTGGCGGCGGCTATCGGCTTGGGGAACGGCGCTGTCTTCAAGATCGTTCCTGAGTACTTTCCGCAGTCCGTTGGAAGCGTGACCGGGCTGGTGGGAGCGGCGGGAGGCTTGGGAGGATTCTTTCCTCCGCTTGTGCTTGGGTTCGTCAAGCAGCAGACCGGGAGTTTCCTCGCCGGGTTTATCATGCTTTCCGTGTTCTGCTTGTTGTGCCTGGTGGTTTTGAAGGCCGGGCGGAAGTCCTCTCCAGCACTCGCCCAGGTTTCCTGAGAATGAAGAACAACGCGCTCACTTCCCCTCGCATGTCCGCTACCGCGCACGCAACCATGTGGGGCCTCATCGTTGCCGGAGGACTGATCACCGGCATTCTTGTCGGCAGTCGCGGGCTTCTTGATTTCGACCCTGCGCTGGTCTCCTATGCTGGCGCTTCTGTTCTAACCGGATTCGGTTTGGGCTACCGGTTTGCAATGTGGCTCCGACGGCCACCTACACATCTTTACTGGTATCGCGGCTGGCAGATCTTCCTTCAGCCGCGAAGTCTTCATCGCAATCTCGTTCGATTCGTTGCGCTGGGATGGAACACGATTGTGTTGCAGCGTTTCATCGACCGACGATCGCATCTGCGCTGGTCTGCGCATTGGTTTCTGGCTTGGGGGTGCATTCTTGCCGCTGCGGTTACGTTCCCTCTCTCCTTCGGATGGGTTCGATTCGAAAGCGCGATGAATGACCAGGATGTCTATCGTGCTTTTGTCTTCGGTATCCCCCTGGGCAGTTTTCATCTCGGTACTCTTGTCGCGGAGACAACATTCAACATTCTCGACATCGCTGCGGTGATGGTGCTGATAGGCGTCTTCTTTGCATTTTGGAGGCGCGGTCGTGATCACGGAGCATGGTCGGTGCAGCAGTTCTCGGACGACATGTTGCCTCTTCTGCTGCTCTTTGCGATATCGATCACCGGGTTGTTCCTGACGGTTTCTACACACCTGATGCGCGGCATCTACTACGGGTTTCTGTCGCAGTTGCACGCGGTGACGGTGATTCTCACGTTGCTCTATCTTCCATTCGGCAAGTTCTTCCATATCTTCCAGCGTCCTGCACAACTCGGCGTGAACTTCTATAAGGAGGCAGGCGCAGCAGGTCCTCAAGCGCTCTGTGCTCGCTGCGGGCAGCCATTCACGAGCCAGATGCATGTCGAAGATCTGAAGCTGGTGCAGGCGGCGGTGGGCATCCGCTATCGACTCGCTGACGGGAAGCACTATCAGGACATCTGTCCTTCCTGCCGACGCAAGAACGTTGCCCTGACGCAGGATGGTCTTTGGAAGGCGCAAACGCAGGACACCCGAGGTCTCTAGAAAAATGGCAAAGCTCCCCGAAAGTATCCCTGATATCGTCTCGCAGTTCGGGCCACATCTCCATTCCGTCCCATCTGGTGGCTGGATCAGGAATCCGCAAGAAGAAAGACTGGTCAAGACGCACTGCTGCTTCTGTGGACAGCAGTGCGGTATTCAACTGCGGGTCAGCAACAACAAGGTAGTTGGGTTTGAGCCATGGGAGAGCTTTCCTTTCAATAAAGGGAAGCTCTGTCCGAAGGGTGTGAAGCGCTACATGCAGGACGAGCATCCTGACCGGTTGAAGTCCCCCTGGCAGCGAGTTGAAGGTCAGGGGTTTCAGCCGATCGGGTGGGAACCGGCGATGGACAGGATCGTCGGCGAGATCCGTCGCATTCAGGAAGCGTATGGCAAAGATGCATTTGCCATGCTGACTGGAGCTTCGCTGACCAATGAGAAGGCTTACCTGATGGGCAAGTTCGCCCGAGTCGCCCTGCAAACGGCAAACATCGATTACAACGGGCGCTTGTGCATGGTCTCAGCTGGTGCCGCGTCGAAGAAGATTTTCGGTATTGACCGCAGTGCAAATCCCTGGAGCGATATTCCCAAAGCCAAGGTGATTCTGATTGCCGGCGCAAACGTGGCCGAGTGCGCCCCGATCACGACCGACTATCTGTGGCAGGCTCGCGAAAACGGAGCGAAGCTGATCGTTCTCGATCCGCGCATGACCCCCATCGCGCGCAATGCCGATCTGTTCATCCCGGTTCGCTCGGGCGGGGATATAGGCGTCTTCAACGGGATGCTCCACCTGATGATCGAGCGCGGTTGGATTGATCGCCAGTTCATTGCTGAACACACGACTGGGTTCGATGCGGTGGAGGAAGCAGTCAGGAAATACACGCCGGAGTATTCGTCGAAGATCGCAGGTGTACCGGCGGAGATGATCATCAAGGCCGCCGAGCTGTGGGGACCCGCATCGACGAGCTTCCTTCTGCATGCACGAGGAATCGAGCATCATTCCAAAGGCGTGGACAATTGCATGGCGGCGATCAACCTTGTTGTCGCGAGCGGACGGATCGGCCGCGAAGGCTGCGGCTACGCAATGATCACGGGACAGGGAAATGGCCAGGGAGCACGCGAGCAGGGACAGAAGTGCGATCAGCTGCCAGGTAACCGAGACATCAGCAATCCTGAGCATCGCAAATTCATCGCCGGGATCTGGGGAGTCCCTGAGGAATCCATCCCTGGGAAAGGGCTCTCAGCTGTTCCGCTCGTCGAAGCCATCCACGATGGACGAGTCAAGGGATTGATCTCAATCTGCTTCAATCCGACTGTATCGCTGCCCGATGCCAATTTCGTGAGGGAGGCTTTGTCCAAGCTGGAGTTTTACGTCAACATCGATTTCTTCTTGTCGGAGACGGGGCGTTATGCCGACATTGTGCTTCCCGGTTCACTGATGGAAGAAGACGAAGGCACGACAACCAACGTCGAAGGCCGCGTCATCCTGCACAGAAAAGCGGTATCACCGCCGGGTGAGGCTCGCGAGGATTGGAAGATCATCTGCGATCTTGCGGCCCGTCTCGGGCAAGGTGACGGGTTCAACTACTCAACACCAAAAGACATTTTTAACGAACTGCGGCGTGCCTCAAAGGGCAGTCCGTCCGACTACTCCGGTATGACCTGGGAGCGCATTGACGAGAATAACGGTCTCTTCTGGCCCTGTCCCGACGAATCTCATCCCGGAACACCGCGCCTCTATGAAGGTGGAAAGTTCGGGCATCCCGACGGCAAGGCGCATTTCATGCCGGTGGAATGGCGTCCATCAGCCGAGATGCCGGACGAGCAATATCCCATCATTCTGACGACGGGCCGCGTCGTGTCTCACTTCCTCTCGGGCACGCAGACCCGCCGTATCGGCGCTCTGATGGATCAGTACTCTCAACCGCGCTGTGAGATGCATCCGCGGCTCGCGGAAAAACTCGGCATCGCCGATGGAGACTTCGTGAAAGTAGAGAGCCGGCGCGGTAGTGTGGTCGTGCGCGCAATGGTGGTGAAGACGATTCGCCCGGATACGGTGTTCGTTCCGTACCACTGGCCTCTCGATCGCTCAGCCAACAACATGACGGTTCGTGCGATTGATCCGATATCGAACATACCTGAATTCAAGATCTGCGCGGTACGGGTCAGCAAGACCGGCGCCCCGGTCGATGAGATTGCTCAGTTGGGTCCCGAGGCCGGAGGCATTCGATGAACGAGCACCACTTCTTCATCGACTACTCGCGCTGTATCGGCTGCCAATCATGTGTACAGGCGTGTGCCGAGTGCGATACGCACCGTGGGACCAGCATGATTCATCTGGAAACGATCGAACGGATTGACAGCGTACAGACTGCACCGCAGGTTTGCATGCATTGCGAAGATCCGATTTGCGCCCGGGTCTGCCCCGCAGACGCAATCAAGAAGACGCCGGATGGAGTGGTTCAAAGCTCTCTGAAGCCCCGCTGCATTGCTTGTTCGAATTGCGTGATGTCCTGTCCGTTCGGCGTGCCGAAGTATATGGCCGAATTCGAGCAGATGATGAAGTGTGACATGTGCTACGACCGCAGCAGTGTAGGGAAGAAGCCGATGTGCGCGACTGTTTGCCCTTCGGGCGCTCTTACTTACACCACGATGGAAGAGATTCAACGAACCCGCCGAGGAATCCCGGTCAATTCCTGGAAATTTGGCAGCGAAGAAGTGAAGACGAAGGTTTATGTCATGGTGCCACGCGAAGTGGAGCGGGTGAATGTGGAACTAGTGCAGATACAGTCCACGCCCAAGCCTCTGCCGGAAGATCCATATGACGTGGCTTTGATGCTGGAGGTTGAATGATGAACAGCGAGTTCGCAGCAATACCGGAAAAAGACGGATGTGTCGCATGCGGGCAAAAGGACTGCACCCAGCAGGACTTTCCCATCGAATGGGAAGGCGATCACTATGTGAGCCGGCGGGAGATGGTCAAATTTCTGACCCTCGGTTCGGCTTTGCTTGCGGTTGCCAATTGGGCGGCCGCGTTCGGCAAGCGCTTCGTACGAAGAAACTCAAGTGAGGTCAAGCTTCTTGGTCCGGCCAAAGATCTTGAAAGAGACGGCTACATGCTCTTTCGCTATCCCACTGCTGAGTCGCCTTGCATTGCGATCCGCACGCCAGAGGGGAAGTTTGTCGCATATTCGCAGGTATGTACGCATCTGTCTTGTGCAGTCGTCTATGACAAGGGAGAGAATCAGATCGTCTGCCCATGTCATCGAGGCGTTTTTGACGTGAATCAGGGTAGGCCAGTTGCCGGTCCGCCGACACGTGGGTTGCCGAAAGTTAAGCTCGAACTGCGCGATGACCAGTTCTATGCGACTGGTTGGGAGGCCTAGATGAGCGTGCGCGGACAGGGAACCACTCTTTTCAGCGCAATACTGGTGCTCGTAGCAACGACGGTGGTCCTGCAGCTCTGGCTGCTCACGTTTTCGATGGAAGCGCTGCTGCGGGGCAACTACTCAACTCTGGTACCTGCTGCGATCGCCTCGACAGTGCTGCTCGCCATCAATGCAGGCCTTTTGCGATATGTGTTTGGCTTTGATCGCGAGGCGCAGCGGGATCTGAATCGCTGATTCGATAAGGCACCAGATCGACCATTTCGAACTGCAGGTGGATTGAAATCTCCAACCGCCGATGGAGCTGCGCAAGGACTTCGTATCTCCTGTGACTTTAGTCGCTTTGCGCGATGTATTTGAGACTCTATGTTGACTCAGTCCCAACGAGGCTCAAATGCAATTGAACGAATCAACGAGCGCGCTTGCGCCGTCCGGCTGGTCTTCTGTCCTCTCCCGCAGCGCAGGAGCCGTTCTCCTCTTCGAACTTATCTCCGGCCTCGCAATCACATTCGGTCCCTTCCATCCGGTCGTGCAATGGGGACTTCTCATTCATACAGCGCTTGGAGCACTGGCCACCGTTCCGCTCATCTCCTATTTCCTTCACCACTGGAGAGCGTATCGCGCTCAGGCGATGTCCGATGTGCTCCTGCTTGGATATGCGGGTGCAATCATCCTGGCGGCCTGCCTGATATCTGGTTTCGCACTTGCTGGACAGGCGCTGTTTGGGGTGAGGACCTGGGCATGGTTGCGGTACGTTCACCTGATCTCAACTCTTCTGGGCGTCGCAGCCACTCTGCCTCATCTCACGCTAGCATTCTGGCGTAGACGAAAGGCGCTCATCCTTCCTTCAGCGTTCGCATGGGCGGGTTCCGCTCTTGCGGCATCAGCCATCGGCGTTCTGGTTACATATGGTGCAGCTACCGGGTATTCCGGAACGCGATACCAGAACCGATTTCCTACTGACTACAACTTTGCGTACGGAGCCGGCCGGCCTTTTGCACCGAGCCTTGCTCATACATCGACGAATGGAGCGTTTGACCCTCGTTCGCTCTCCGGCTCAGCCAGTTGCGGCCAGAGCGGATGCCACACGGAGATCTACCGCGAATGGCAGAGCAGTGCCCACCGCTATGCTGCGATGGACCCGATCTTTCAGGGAATTCAGAACGTGATGGCGAAGCAGAATGGGCCGGAGTCGACTCGCTACTGCGGCGGCTGTCACGATCCAATTTCATTGTTTTCGGGTACCAAGAACATCTTCGTTTCCAACCTTACCGGCACCATGGGGTACAACGAGGGGATTTCGTGCCTCGCCTGTCACGCTATCCAGAAGACCGACGTGCAGGGGAACGCGAACTATACCGTTTCGCAGCCCAAAGAATATCTATGGCAATGGAGCGAGGATCACACCATCGCGGCTGTAGCTCGCAATTTTCTGATCCGGTCCTGGCCCTCGCAGCACAATCGGCTCAACAAACGGATGTACAAGACTCCGGAGTATTGTGCTGCGTGCCATAAGCAGTTCATTGATGCCGAGATCAACCGTGTGGGTTGGGTGCAACTACAGAACCAATATGACAACTGGGCCGCCAGCCACTGGAACCACAAGGGAGATGCACGTCAGACGGTGGAATGCCGGGAGTGTCACATGCCGCTCACTCCGTCGCGCGATCCCGCAGCGGGCGATCAAATGGATTACAACCGGACTGCAGATGACCACGAGCATCGAAGCCACCGCTTTCTGGCGGCCAACAATTTTGTGCCCGGTTTGCTGCACCTGGAAGGTTCTGAACATCATGTGCAACTGACTGACGATTGGTTGCAGGGGAAGGTGGCGGTTCCGGAGATTCGCAACAAGTGGGCTGAAGGTCCCGTAGTGAAGGTTCGCATTGAGGCTCCGCAGGCGGTTGCTCCGGGCAGTTCTCTTCCTGTTCGCGTGGTAATGACCTCAAACAAGGTTGGACATGATTATCCCACCGGACCGCTCGACATGATCCAAAGTTGGGTTGAGCTTCGCGTTACCGATTCGAGCGGAAAGACTGTCTTCGTATCTGGTGAGCGCGATCCGCGAAACTTCCTTCCCCCTGGCACTTTCCTTTTCAAAGCCGAGCCCGTTGATCAGTACGGCAATCTCATTGACCGGCACAACCTCTGGGAGATGGTGGGTGTCCGTTATCGTCGATCGCTTTTCCCCGGGTATTCCGACACGGTTGAGTACACAGTAGGTTGTCCCGGCACTGCGGCTGGTCGGGCCTCGCAACCAGACGGCGCGAACGGACTCAGATTTTCAGTACCGGCCTCGCCTTCATCCGGCAAGCTACACATCAGCGCCACGCTGCACTATCGAAAGATCGACCAGTTCCTGCTGAATTATGTGATGGGCGAGAAGTCAGGGCTGACCGCTCCAGTCGTTGACATCGCCAGTGCTAATGCAACGGTCTGCGTAAGAGCCAAAGGAGATGCCCCAGCATGCCAGTCGAAACCCTGAAGAAAGCGCCGTTGCACTCATCGAAACGTATTCGGAGGGTTATCTGGACGGCAGCGGCATTGTTTGTGCTCGCCGGAGTCGCAGCCCTGACGACGTGGCGCATCAGGAAAGATAGCCAGCCTGATGAGTACATTCCCGGAGAACAGTCGCAGGATGTCACGAACATTTCAGCCGACCGTCTGGCAAAACCGTCAACACCTTCAGCTCCTGTCTCCGTCCGAACGGCCGTCAGCGGACGCAGGATTGACCGCCTCGTTGATCCCGGGAAGAAGCTCCCGGCCGGTGCACCGCAGCCTCTATTCACCGATGTGACAAAAGAAGCAGGGTTGGATGAGTATCGGGAATTTCGAGGGGCCCGTACATCTCAATTACCAGAGGATATGGGAGCGGGCGTGGCGTGGGGCGATTTCGACAACGACGGACTCGATGACCTCTTTGTGGTTAGCGGTGGCGGTCCGATGAACGCACCGATGTCACAACTCGCACCGTCGATCCTCTATCGCAATCTCGGCAACGGCAAATTCGAAAAGGTGAAGGACATCCCGGACCTGCGCATTCATGGCATGGCTGCTGCATGGGGCGACTACAACAACGACGGATGGCTCGACCTCGTCGTGACCGGCTACGACACGATCATCCTTTTCCGCAACGATCATGGTCATCTCGTGCGCGACACCTCTTTCCCCTCGCCGAAGGGGTTCTGGGCCGGCGTGTCATGGGGCGATTACAACCGCGATGGATACCTGGACCTCTACGTGTGCGGATACGTGAAGTACAAACCGGAACCGGGAAAGGAGTCCTCCACTTCGACTCAGTTTGGCATGGAGGTTCCATTCACACTCAATCCAGCTTCTTACGAACCCGAGCGCAACCTTCTGTTTCGAAACAAAGGAAACGGCAGATTCACGGAACTGGCGAAAGAAGCGGGTGTTGACAATGCTGATGGTCGGAGTCTGGTGGCGATATGGCACGACTTTGATGGCGATGGATGGCCGGACCTTTACGTCGCTAACGACATTTCTGAGAACAAGCTTTACCTGAACCGCCGAGGCAAGTTTGTTGACGCTGGAAAGGACGCCTGGGTTGAGGAGTACCGCGGCTCGATGGGGCTGGCCGTTGCAGATTTTGACCGCGACGGCGACGATGATCTGTTCATTTCGCACTGGATTGCTCAGGGATTCGCGCTGTACCAGAACCTGTCGGAAGAGCAGCGCGATAAATCCGGCAAATCAGAACTTCATTTCACTGACGTAGCGGCCACCACCGGGATAGGAGAAACTTCGATGCGCAGTGTGGGCTGGGGAACGAGCTTCGTCGACATCGACTCTGACGGCTGGCCCGATCTGCTGGTTGCGAACGGCAGTACATTCGAAGATAAGAACTCGACGCCACGCCGGCTCACACCCATGACATCCTTTCTGTTCTGGAATGCAGAGGGGCAGCTGTTTCACAATCTCGCGCCGTGGAATCGTAGCTTCTCTCAGCAACACGCAAGCCGAGGACTTGCGGTTGCCGACTTCAATAACGACGGCGGGATGGATGTAGCAATCGTCGATCAAGGCGAAGGCGTTCGCTTACTGCGGAACGACATCACGCAAGGCAATTGGGTCGAACTGCGCTTGCACGATCGCGTGCCACCCTCGATGAATCCCATTGGCTTCGGCGATGGCGCGACCGTGATCGTATGGATCAAGGGTGTCCCTTTGCGCAGAACCGTCAGCAGTTCCTCGTATCTATCCCAGGACAGCCGCCGAGTTCATATTGGCCTTGGCTCAGCGAATACCATCGATCGGCTCGATGTGCACTGGGCGCGTGGACGCTCTGAGAGCTGGACGAACATCTCGGTTAATCAGTTTTGGGATGTTACGCAGGGCGAAGCGGCTCTCAAGGCCTTTGTTCCCGGTTCAGCTTCCAGCAATGTAAGTTTCGCGCCGGGAGCCGACTCGAAAAGCACAACCTTGCAGTTCTGGTCCAGGCAGCATGCGGCCATGGATGCCATGAAGCGCGAGCGAGATTTCGGCAAGGCCGCTTCATTGTTTCGCGAGGCGCTTGCGTTAAATCCGAACCACGAAGATTCCCACTACTACCTTGCGAATTGCTACGCACTGCAAGGCAACATCCCCGCCGCGCTCGGAGAACTCGAGGCCCTAACCCGCATCAATCCTCAGAATCGCCGGGCCTTTCAGCGAAAGGGAGAACTGATGGCGGCCGCCGCTACATCGCGAGCGCAGCTATCCGCAGCCCGCGAGCCACTGCTCAATGCGCTCAGGCTGAACTCCGAGGAAACAGGCACTCTGGTTCTGCTCGGCGAGGTAGAACTGGGCCTGGGAGATCTCGGCTCTGCCGAGTCGAGACTTGCACACGTCTGTCAGGCAAACGCCCACGCCGCAAACGCGTGGTACTTCCGCGGATACCTGGCTTGGAAGAGGCATGATGCCAGCCGAGCAAGAACTATGCTCAACTCAGCCCGCGCATCGCCTGGTCCCGATTGGAGGCCGAGCGGCTCCGTACTCGAAGGAGATGTCCGAAACCGCATGTTCAACGAATCGGGGTTCCTTGGCATCTTTGCGGAGCAGTGGAACGGGACTTCCGATCCACGTATCGCATATGCCGAGCTAGATACCTATCTCAGCAGAGTCAAGTGAGGCTGACACAGCCCAAAGTAGGTTTGTAAATAAGTTGAGCCACTTGGGTACCAGCAATTCGGCTAAACCGTTGTGACGCGCTGGCCTTGCACTCAGATTCCGAGATAGACGCCCATACACGGGTATTTCGCCTCCAATCCAATTTGACGGATAGTCCCCTATGGTGAGAACTGCAGTGATATCGGATCCTGAATCAGGGCATGCGTCAGTCGAAATCGGTTCGGACTTTTCTTTTGCCGCCAGCCTGTATCGTTGAGCCCGACAATATTGGTACCGCGATCGATGGCTCACTAGCGGGACCAATCCGGGACCAGTTCGGGACCGGGAAAACGATTGCTGCGATCGCTAAACTGCGTTCCGATCCTCTAAGATCCTTTGAAAACGCTGGAATTGGGAGTTTCCCTCGTTCTTTCACGGCGATAACACGGGTTCAAATCCCGTCGGGGACGCCAAATAAGATCAACAGCTTGGTTTGCGTTCACTCGGCGTCGGTCCTGGGTCGGGATTCGGACGTGTTTTCTGTCGGGCAGCCTTTTCCGCTGGTTCTGTCCGGCGGTCTTACAGCTGCCTAGATGCTCGATTCGCGGATCCGATACTCGTGAACAATTACTCGTGAACGATCGACCACTTCCAAAACTGGTCTGGCCACAGGCATGGACGATCATGCAGGTTCCGGAAGTTGGATGCTTTTTATGCGCTTTGGCCTGACTCCGATTCTCTTTGACCCCAAGGGCTAGCCGACGACAACACGCTAATTGCCAAACAGGTTCCCAAGAGAGTGAGCGAGCCCCACAAGCCGGGTTTGATACTCACGAGTAGAAAGATTCAGATGAATGCCGCGATTCGGACAGCCAGAGAGAGCTTCAGAAATGGAGTTCGGACCATCCGGAGCAGTTCGGCTTGGCCGACCTTTTGTAACCTGAAAGCTTCGCGGATCGCGCGCATGCGCCGGGCGGTCATGTTTCCGAATGGAGCCATAAGAAGAGGAAGAGCTCCCATCCCCACCTTCGGCCAGGCCTGATTTAGAGAGGATGAATGGATGACCAGGTAGAAGCCGGAAAACTGAACTGTCAATACAGAGCCCACTGCAAAAGAGCGCAGATTTCGAACTGGTTCTATCCATGGCTGAGCTTCGGAGAACGTCGACGCCGCGCGCAGATGAGCCAAAGCGACTCCTTCGATGCAGAGGCGGAACACAGAACGAAGACCGCAATGACGTGGATGATGAGAATGACAGAATGAACCGGCACGATCTTCCTCTCTCTCTCTCTGAGTTTTGCTAAGTGAGTTTCAGATATCGAGGTCTTCATCCGCGAAGAGCAGCCGCGTTTTCTCGTTAAGGAAGTTTTCCCCTGGGGCATGACCAGCGAACTGATCGCATTTAGTCAACCCTGATGCCACCCGTGTCGCACCGCGGTGAGCTAGTTTCCAGCACGCAGCCTAGATTGAAGTTTGGGCTTCATTGATTGCCGATAATGCCTTGCCGCAGAGCGAGCGTTGCGGCTTCCGTTCGATCGGCTACCTGAAGCTTGGCTGTTATGTGGTTAATGTGATTTCGAACCGTGTAGTGACTTATCTGAAGGGCTCCGGCGATTTCCTTGTTGGTCAGACCTCGAGAGACCATCTCGAGAATCTGGATTTCACGAGCACTCAAACTGGAACGATCATCCCGCTCGGCCATCCATGTGGCAATCCGCTCGGGGAAGTAGGTGCCGCCGCCCGCTACGGCTTCAATGGCTTCAACGATCTCTTCGCGCGGCGCATTTTTCGAAAGGTATCCTCTAGCGCCGGCTTTGATCGCCCTGTATATCTCTTCTTCAAGCTCGTAGCTCGAGAGAATGATAGCCCTCGGCGGGTTAGGCTGTTGCTCCAGGATATCCAGCAGGTCAATCCCGTTGATGGTGGGCATGCGCAAGTCGAGAAGGATGATGTCTACGGAGCTGTGCTTCATCACTTCAATGGCCTCTTCGCCAGAGTGAGCCGCTCCGGACAGCTTTACTCCGGGTTGTCGGCGAAGTAATGAAGCCAATCCTGCGCGAACAACCGGATGGTCGTCGACAATCAGCACCCTGACGCATCCTCTAGGCTCTGCTGTGCTCATCTTTTTTATCCTTCGAGCGAATTACCCATTTTGTAGAGAGCACCCGGAAAACTGACGGTGGTAAGGCAGCGACCACATGCACCGCAGTTCCTTTGCCAGGAGAGCTATCGACCCTGAATTGCGCCGAGATGCTATCAGCTCGTTTGTGCATTCCGCGTATCCCGAATCCTGCGGTTTCACTCGAGATGATGAAACCGGTTCCGTTATCTTCGATGATCATTTCGACGTTCGATCTACCATACACAAGCGAGATGGTCAGTTTCGAACAATGCGCATGGCGCACCACATTGGCGATGGCTTCGTAACCAATACGGAGGAGTGTGTCGGAAACGCGCAATGGAATATTGAGAGGATTTCCCTGCAATTGCGACTTAATCTCAATTGACGAACTCTTAGAGATCATGCGCCTCGCACATTCTTCGAGAGCGGAAAGCAATCCGATAGACTCCAGATGCTCCGGACGCAGAGCCGAGATGCTGCGCCTGGCCTCTTCGTGACTGTTTCGCACCATGCCCTGGGCCACTTCGAGCTGGGGGGTGATATCGATTCCGTCCTCGACATCATCTCGAATTGCCTGCAGCTGAAAACCAAGCCCTGCGAAGCTTTGCGCGAGAGTGTCGTGCATTTCATGCGCAAGGCGTTGACGCTCATCGAGCACCGCCTGCATGCGCCACCGCTCAACCAGGATCAGGCCTGTCATTACGACGAGAGCGAGGAGGAGTGTGGCGAGGGCGACCTCAACTATATGAGCAGTGCTCCACCAAGGCGGTCCCTCGAGAACTTCAATGTCTCCGGATGATGGGAGTAGTAATGAAAATGCAGTGATGTCGTGAGTGTACTTTGGATCGGTTACGCAGATCCCGCGAAGGCGCAGCTTGCTCTTTTCCTTGAGGTTTTTCAACTGCGGCCCTCGTCCGATCACCAAGGCCATGAATGACTGGCTCTCGTCATAGAGGGTCAGGATCTCGGTGCCATTGCTTCCGTCGTGTTTCTCCTCGAGTCGTCCGTCCACTTCAACATACTGTGCGTCGAATGCTCCGGTGGCGGCCTGTGAAGCCGCAACAGCAACCGGGGATACTGGCGTGTGCGACCATAAACGGCGGATTTCGGCGTTGCGCAACTCTGAGCTGAAGTCGCACAGGTATGCCTCTCCCCTGACCTCGATCTCGTCACCAATCTGCAGAGGGGCGTGAGGGTGACTGCTGGAGATTGCGACTCCGCCAGTCGAGTCCTGTATGTAGAGCATCGGGGAGGTGAGGGTGACTACGCCGTGGACCGTAACGGAAGTTGGCACATCTGGTGATAACAGGCGCAGACTGCTGATTGCCTGTGCACCGACTTCAGATCGATGCGCTTTGACGTCGCGTTCAATGGGCTCCAGGAAACGCTCGTACGGTGCAGGCGCCATGCCGGTCGGAAGTCTTTCGGGGATAGCTACCTGGGGCTGCAGGGAGCCGATCATTGCAGCAAGATCAGCCCGGGATGCGGGCCGAATCTCTATGTTTCTCCACTGAGCCCCTGTGTTGTACGACTTCACTCCGAAGCGGCCGGACTTGATGCAGTTGGGGTCGTGGATTGCGATGGTGGTCGTCTCGCCGTTCTGTGCTGTCGCGCTCACCGCGAAATCACATTCGAACGCGAGGAATTTGAGGTGGTACCAATGCTCCGCGAACACACGCGGCGCCACCCTTTTGGCGGCGTATTCTTTCCAGCCGTAGTCGGCACGGCCCATCATGAGAGTGTTGTCGAGATCGCGGATTCCTGCCATGTAGCCGTGATATGCGTCAACGCCAGTTTCTTCATCGCTGGAGCGAATGATCAAGCCCGCATCGCCGTATTGACCGAGAAGCAAGACATCTGCTTCCACGGAGTAGTTTGTCCAGTAAGCAGGGCCGGTCATCAGCTTTGCGCCCCGCTCATCGGAGTTGTTCGTCAGCATCCCGTCGGCATATTGCCAGGTACCGCCAAATGCCTGCCAGTCCTCCTGGTTTTCAAGGGGGATGAGGCGGCGCTCCTGAGGTCCAGTTTTAGTGAACGAGCGATAGATGATTGCAGATGCGACTGCGAGTGTGACAGCGATTGTGGAGAGCACTGTCGTCAGCGTGCGCGGGCTGAAGCGAATGTGTCTCATTGCGAGGACCACCAGATCATATTCTCAATCTCACGAAGTTCGGCGGAGTCGAGGTTCTCACGCGTCATCAGGACAGGCTGGACCTTGATTTCTGCGGGGCTTGCCAAGCCGCGCATCTGGCGATCCATGGCCTGCATGGCGGCACGGCCGAGTTCGTAGGTGTTCTGGACAACCACTGAATCGATTCCTCCGTCGCGAATGGGAGGGATCAGGTCCTGGTCAAAGCCAACCAATTTGATGATGCCAGCCTTGGAGAACTCGGTGAGCGCATAGTAGGTCCCGCGCGTGGAGGCGAGTGAGAGCGCGACGATTGCATCGACGGATGTAGTGCCGGAAAGAAGCTCTTCAGCGCTACGCTGTTCCTGCGGCACGCTCGACAAGCCCAGTTTGCGGGCCACGACCCGGATATTTGGGAATTCGCGGCCGAGCGTGGATTCGAACACGCGCTCGCGAACGGTGTTGCTCCTGAGTTCCGGCTGGATTCCCACGATCGCGATATTTCCTTTTCCGCGGAGAATCGAGCCTATGCGGCTTGCAGCAATCCGTCCCCCTGTTTCCTCGTCATTCAGCACGTAACTCAGTTTTGGACCTGGCGGGATGCCTAGTTCCGTGTCGATTACCACGACCGGAATGCCCCGGGCGAGAACGCGGCGGATTGGCGTTCGCAGAGGGAGGGTTTGAATAGGGGAGACGATGACACCGGCCATTCCCCGGTCGACGGATTTCTCGATCAGCGAGATCTGAGTGCGAACGTCGTCCTCGCGCATTGGGGCGTTCCAGTAGAGGTTCAAGCCAGCGGAGCGGGCAACTGTAGCGGCTCCGGCGTGCTCCGGTTCCCAGAGAGCTGTGCCGCAGGTTCGTGGAATCACCGCCACCGTCTGTGGAGTGCGCTTGCAGCTGATTGCGCAAAATGAAAGCAGCAGCAGAATAGGCAGGTGCAGTCTAAGAGCAGAGATCGAACGAATCAGGTAAGAGACAGTTCGCTTCATGTCAGGCACTTCCTGAGCTACGCCTAGATCTGTTTTCTACAACCCGCGCACTCGTCAATCGCGAACGGACAAGCTGTATGGTTCATTCGACCCATAGGAAGCGCGCAGTGCAAAGATCGCCGTCATTCAAGTGAGGGGCTGTGAACCGGTCCGCCAATTATACGGCGCACGTACACTACATTTCCAAGACGATGGCATGCACCATGAACAGCGGTAGACTACTGAGCAAGGACGAGTTCACTACTGGCTGGCGAGGGCCTCGACATTGATGAAAGGGTGTTGGTTGATGTCAAAGATCTGTTTGCTCTCGCTATTCGTGTGCCTGCAACTGAGTTTGAGCGGACAAACGACAAAGGAACAGGCCGCATCGATCGTGTCGGCACTTCGTGCCGGCCAGTTTGACCAGGCGCTTGAGTTGCTGCAACCGGCACTTCGCAGCACGTCGAACAATGCCCAGCTCTGGATGTTTCAGGGCCTCGCGTACGCGGGGAAAAAGGACACGAAATCGGCGCTCGCTTCTTACCAGCATGCGTTGAAGGTGTCGCCGGATTATTTGCCTGCATTGGAGGGCGCTGCCCAGATCGAGTACGAGGCTGGAAGCGCGGATGCGATCCCTCTTCTTGAACATGTTTTGAAACTGCGCCCGAGCGACGTCACTTCCCATGCGATGTTGGCCGTGATCTATGCAAAAGACGAAGACTGTGCGTCTGCAGTGAAACATTTTGCGCAAGCCGGCTCGGTGCTGGATGCACAGCCCGAGGCCCTGCAAGGATACGGAGCCTGCCTGCTGCGGCTCAAGCAGACAGATGGAGCGGTCAGAGTATTTCAGCAACTCCTTACATCACGCCCTGACGATGTGCGCTGCCGGCGTGCGCTTGCCGTAGCCCAGCTTGCAGCAGACAAGCCACTGGATGCGCTCACAACAGTGCGGCCTTTGCTGGAAGGGAATGCAGATGTCACTACGATGCGATTGACCTCAGCAATTTACGAAGCAAACAAAGACACGCCCAATGCCGTAAAGGTCCTGCACGACGCGATTGTGAAGTGCCCAACGCAGACCGGCTTGTATGTCGACTTCGCAGAGCTGGCAATGGATCACCAGTCATTCCAGGCAGGCGTGGAGATGGTGGACGCGGGGCTGAAGGTGCAGCCAAACGAAGCACAGCTCTACATGGCGCGCGGCGTCCTTTATGTGCAACTTGCCGATTACGAGAAAGCGGAAGATGACTTCGAGAAAGCTGAACGGCTGGATCCCACGCTGGGGATGAGTGCTGCAGCGCAAGGCATGCTTGCGAATGAACAGAATCAAAACGATCCGGCGGTGGCGCTTGCAGCGGTGAAAAGCAAGCTTGCGAAGAAGCCGAACGACGGGTTCTTGCTTTATCTTCAAGGCGCAATCATTTCGAAGATGGGTGCAGAACAGGGTTCGTTGGAATTCAAGCAGGGGCTTGAGTCCACAAAGCGCGCTGTGAAGTTGCAGCCTTCATTGACGGCCGCGCATAATCTGCTCGCCAAGTATTATCTCGATGGCGGTGAGAATGCTCTCGCCGCCCAGGAGTGCCGTGTGGCGTTGGCGCAGAATCCGACTGATCAAAGCGCTCTGTATCATCTTGTCATCGCATTGCGCAAAACCGGAAATCAAGCAGATATTCCCGAGCTGCTGAAGAGGCTGGCGCGGGCGCGCCAGGAGGCGACGAAGCAGGAAGGGGAACGTAACCGGTACAAGCTTGTTGTCGCATCCGTGCCCTAGCCCGATCCGGATTAAAGCGGCGCACGATTCGATTAGCCTTTACTTGGCTGCTCTCGAGCGGCCATAATTGCCCCGTTGCATCCTCTTCTTCGATGACACTGAACCGTCGCTCTTTCGTAGTTCTCTCTCTTTGCGCTTCCGCACAGCGACTACTTGATGGTCAACAGCAGGGGATTGCGAGCCGCGGGGTCAATGCTCAGGCCAAACCCGCACCTTCGGGCCGACCGTTCAATGCGCAATTCGTCGATGTTGCCAAGCAAGCAGGCTTGCATGCGCCGGTGATCTACGGGGGCCTTGATCAGAAAAAGTACATCGTTGAGGCGAATGGATGCGGCTGCGCATTCATCGATTACGACAACGACGGGTGGATGGACATTTTTCTGCTTTCGGGTACTCGTCTCGAGGGTGCTCCGCCGGAAGCAACGAATCGCCTCTACAAAAACAATCGCGATGGCACTTTCACTGACGTGACCGAGAAAGCGGGGCTGAAGGCGGTCGGTTGGGCCAATGGGGTTTGTGTTGGCGACTACAACAATGACGGCTTCGACGACATCTTCTGCACCTACTTCGGCCAGAATCGTCTGTATAGAAACAATGGCAATGGAACCTTCACAGACGTGACGAAGGAAGCCGGTCTGCTGCAATCGGGACCGGCTCGCTGGGGAGCCGGATGCGCCTTTGTGGACTATAACCGCGATGGGCATCTCGATTTGTTCGTATCGAACTACATTCGATTCTCGTTTGAAAACGCTCCGGTGCCGGGAGAGAAGTCGACCTGCAACTGGAAGGGAATCCCCGTAAATTGCGGGCCACGAGGTTTGCCTACGGGACGCCATGTTCTTTACCGGAACAATGGCGACGGCACGTTTACTGATGTGAGCAAACAGGCGGGGATCGATGTGGCCATTGAGAGCTATGGCATGACGGTGGTCACGGCCGATTTCGATGAAGACGGCTGGCCCGACATATTTGTAGCGTGCGACTCAACGCCGAGTTTGCTGTTCATCAACAACCATGATGGTACTTTCCGCGAGGAAGGTGTAACTCGCGGGGTCGCACTGAGCGATGACGGGATGGAACAAGCCGGAATGGGTGTTGGAATTGGAGACTACAACCTCGACGGGCACGTGGATTTGTTCAAGACGCACTTCATCGACGACACGAGCGGCTTTTACCGCAACGATGGCAAAGGAAACTTCGATGAGGTGACTCGAGCCGCCAAGATTGGCGTTGAAACGCGGTTCACGAGCTGGGGGGCCGGAATTTTTGATTTGGATAACGATGGCTACCCTGATGTGCTCTTCGTGACGGGCAGTGTCTATCCCGAGGTGGAAAAGAAGCTGCCGCAGTATCCGTACAAAACCCGCCGTGTACTTTTCCGGAACCTGGGCAACGGCACTTTCGAAGAACTGGAATCGCAAGGTGGAGAAGGAATCGCGGCGGCACACAGCAGCCGGGGCTGCGCCTTTGGCGATTTTGATAATGACGGCGATATTGATGTGCTGATCGTCAATATGAATGAGCCTCCATCGTTGCTGCGCAATGATCAGAAGGTGAAGCAGAACTGGCTGAAGGTGAAGCTGGAGGGCGTGAAATCGAATCGAAGCGCGATAGGTGCGCGCGTCATTGCGCACTATGCAGGCAAGAGCCAGGCGCAGGCGCTCGTGAGTCAATCGAGTTATTACTCATGCAATGACCCACGGCTTCACTTCGGTCTGGGAGCTGCGATGGAAGTGGATCTCGACATCTACTGGCCGAGTGGATTGCACGAGAATTATCGCCACATCGCCGGCAATCGACTGGTCACCATTCGCGAGGGTGCGGGGCTCATCGCGAACCGTGGATGGAGCCGCTGAACTGGTCGAATAGTACATAGAACCCATTGACACTCGTTCTGAGCATCTTCTAAAAGGTTGAGAAATCGGGGAAACGTTTTCTGATATCAACCAAAAATACCCCGATTCGTGTTTCAGGAGGTGTCCATGTCCCGACGCAGGGTGCGCTACCTTGCCATCTCGCTGTGTTCCTTGCTGGCTCTCCTGGCCGTTCCCACATTCGCTCAGTTCACCGCGAATATTCAGGGAATCGTCCAGGATCCTACGGGAGCAGGCGTTGCTAAAGCACAAATCGAACTGCAGAATCTCGCCACCGGAGAACGAAAGGCGACAGCTTCCGACAGTTCCGGCAACTACCGATTCGTAAGTCTCGCCCCAGGGAATTACAAAGTTGCCGTTCAAGCCACGGGATTTTCAAAGGCAGAAGCGTCGGTGACTGTGCTTACCGAACAGAACGTCAATCTGCCCATTGCACTGCGAGTTGGATCGGCGAGTGAATCTGTGGTCGTCAGCACGGAGGCACCGATCGTCGATACCGCGGACAGTCGCACGGAACTGACGCTGGATAACAAGGGTGTTGCGCAATTGCCTATTGTTGGCCGCAACCTTGTAACCCTTGTGACGATGGCACCGGGAGTTTCAGGCCTCGGAACCAGCACTTCGGGCAGTCCAGCTTCCGGCGTGGACAACTACTCCACGGAAGAGCAGGTGGATGCCAGCGCCAACGGGCAGGGACAGAACAACAATCAGTACGTGATCGACGGGCTCGACGTGACAAGCGGCATCCGGCAGGGTGTACTGAATCTGACTCCTCAGCCGGAGTCAATCCAGGAAACAAGCGTACAGGTAAACACCTTCTCGGTGGAGCACAGCCGCGCGGCCGGACTGCAGACGATATTCACGACGAGGTCAGGTACGGATGCATTTCACGGGTCCGCGTCCGACTGGTTTAACTACCAGAAGATGTTCGCGAACCAGCATTTTGTATCTTCGAAGGACAGTCCGTACAAGCCATTCCACTCGAACAATATGGACTTTGCGATCGGCGGTCCAATCATTCCGCACCGCAACAGCTTCTTCTATTTCGCCATAGAGCCGCTGCGTTCTTCGGCGAGCGCTGGTGGTTTTGTGACATTTGCCGCGCCGGATTTCATCTCCTTCGCGCAGGCGAACTATCCCGGTACGGTGGGGACAGGAATCCTCGCGAAGTATGTGCCCTCTGGAGTTGGGTCAGTGACCGTTCAGCAGACCGCTGCTGATGTCTTCGGCACGGCTTGCGGAACTGGAGCGGGCAAGAACGGCGTTCCCTGCACATTGCCGATGATCGCTCAAGGCTCATTCGGCGCGACGCAGATACGCAATGGCACGCAATACTTCGCCCGTATTGATCAGGCATTTCACAAAGAACGCATTTACGTCAGCCTCTTCCGTACACTGCTTGAAACTGGCGCAGCGTCTCCGATGCCCGATTTCTCTGCCTTGAACCACACATGGCAGGTGGCGGGACAGGCGGCCTGGACGCACACGTTCTCTGACAACACGTTGAACGAAGTCACAGCCGGTCAGAGCCGTGTTGAAGGCGTGCTGGGTAGCGGCGCCAAGGACTATACGGTGCCGTCGATTTCAGTGAACGGAATCAATGCCGACGGCGGCCAGGCCTATGGCGTTGGCTTCGCTCAAGGCGATTTCATCCAGCACAACTGGCACTGGCGCGACGTGCTTACACATGTGAAGGGCGCGCACACTCTGAAGTTTGGGTACGAGGGCTGGTACGGCGATGACGTCGAGCCGTTCCAAGGTCCGTGGTCACAGCCGAAGTTTGCCTTTGACAACCTGCTGAAGCTTGCACAGGATGCTCCCACGAACGAGGGCGGTATCATGTACAACCCGCAGACCGGAACCCAGCAATTGTGGAACTGGGATGCTGCGGCACGAACTTTCGGACTGTTCGTCGAAGATACGTGGAAAGCTCGCAAGAACCTGACGCTCACTCTGGGGCTGCGTTACGACGATAGCGGCAATCCGTGGTCGAAGAGTGCTTCTACGGTCTTCGGAAATTTCTACCTCGGAACAGGTACGACGAAGCAGGAGCAGATTGCGAACGGATACGCAAAGCCCACGCACAATGCTCTGCTGCATTCGGTGGACAACCTGTGGAGCCCGCGAGCTGGATTTGCCTGGGATCCAACCGGCAATGGCGATTGGGTAGTTCGAGGCGGATGGGGTCTCTACGCCAACTGGCTGACCTCAGCCAATGTACAGGAAGAGTTCAGAGGAAGCCCTCCTGGACTGGTGCAGGCATCGTTCACCGCGGGGACGTCGACACCACCAATCTTCCAACTGGGAACGAGCAACAAGCCTCCGTTCGGATTCACGTTCCCGACGTTCCAAGGCGGTCTAGATGCAAAGGGTGGAAAGGTTGGAGGTAACTTCGCGATCGGAGCCATCAACCCATTGCTCAAATCACCGTGGGCCGATATCTGGTCTTTGAGTGTTCAGCGAAGGCTCACGCGCGATATAGCGGCGACGGTGGGCTATAGCGGATCGCACTCGTGGAACATTGTTGGCAACGGCAACTCAGTTGGGAATGTGTCTTATGGTGTCGACATCAACGTGGTTCCAGGGGATCTGATCGCGCACGAGAGCCTGGTGCGAACCGGCCTCAATACCAGCTTCGGATCGATATCGTATGCAGATAATGACCGTTACGGTAATTACCACGGGGTCTACTTCGATGTAAGGGGCCGCTTCTCGCGCGGGTTCATCGATGCATCGTATACGCGTTCCAGTTCAAAGGACGATGGCCTCGCTTATCCGACTCCGGATAACCCGGGCCAGTACTATGGCCCGTCAATTTTCGACGTGCCAAATCGGTTCTCTCTGAGTTGGAACTATTCGATCAAGGGACTGAACCAAGGAAAGGGAGCGGTTGGAAGAGTGACCGGGGGATGGGGTCTGAGCGGCACAACCGTCTTCCAGTCCGGATACCCGTTCACGGCTGCAAACTTCAACGGATTTGCACCAATTTGCGCAGACACGTCTTCCGGTGCTCCTGCGTGTCCGTCGCCGGCCAACCCAGCTGTCGGTCTTCAGTCGTACAGCGGCGACTACAACGCAGACGGCAATAACCTGGACTATCCGGACGCTACGAGCTACAAGCAGCTAAGCGGCAACAAAGCCTGGCTTACCGGTGCAGTGCCGAAGTCCAACTTCTCTATCCCGGCGTTGGGACAAGAGGGCAACGAGAAGCCAATGCAGTTCCGCGGGCCCAATTTCTTTGAGACGAATACCAACGTTTACAAAGACACTGCGATCACGGAACGCGTGAACTTCCAGATCAGGTTTGAATTCTTCAACCTGTTCAACCGCGCGAACTATGCTAACCCAGACACAAACATCGCGGACGGAAGCTTTGGCGCGGCTACCGGTTCTCACGAACCGAGGTTCTGGCAACTGGGAGGAAGGATCTCGTTCTGATTCAAATCGGATCACAAGGTGGTCGGCTAGCTCTCAGAGTTGGCCGGCCACTGTTTTTTGAGTAACATCTCATTTCAAGAACCAAGCATTCTCGAAGCGACGTCTACCTCTGGTTGCTCTGCGTTATGAAAATACGTTTCTGCGTTCGCCGGGTACTTCTGGTTGCAGTCGCGGTGATATCTCTCCATTCATTCCTGGCGGCCCAGCAGAAGGGCCATCCCATGGCGCAGATAGCGTCGGCGCTTCGCGAAGAAAGATACGAAGATGCCTTGAAGCTGCTCAAAACAGCTCTCGCGGAGACACCCACCAATTCAGAGCTCTGGACGATGCAGGGAGTCGCATTCAAGGGAGTGGGGAACACAAAAGATGCGCTTGTTTCATTCAGGCGGGCTATCAAACTAGCCCCCGACGATATCCCTGCGCTGCAGGGCGCAGCGCAAATCGAATTTGACCGGGGGGAGGCCGCCGGCATTCCGCTCATCGAGCATCTACTGAAGCTACGCCCGAACGACTTAACCAGCCACGCCATGGTGGCGGTCCTTGAATATCAACAGGGCAACTGTACGTCCGCGTTGCCTCACTTCGAGAAAGCCCAGCCCTTGTTTGAGGCAAGACCTGCTGGACTTCACGCGTATGCTGAATGCCTCGTCAGACAGAAGCAATTCGAGAAGGCAACAGCAGTTCTGAGGCGGACCGTCGAGGCCAATCCGGAGAACGCACAAGAACGCCGGGTATTGGCTTCGGTTCAGTTGATGGCGCAACAGCCGAAGGATTCAATTGAAACGCTCAAGCCTTTGCTCGACGCGAATCCGGATGCGCAGACACTGGAACTCGCGTCTCAGGCCTATGAACAAGCTCATGAAACGGAGAAGGCGGTTGATGCTTTGCGTGAAGCGATTCTGCGCGATAGTAGGAACGTAAATCTCTATCTCGAGTTTGCCACGATAGCTGAGAAGCACCAGTCGGTCGAGGTGGGCATCAATGTAGTGAACGACGGCATCAACCTGCAGCCGGATGCAGCCGCACTCTACTTCGCACGGGGAATGCTGTACGTTCAACTTTCAGAGTATGAGAAAGCTCAAACCGATTTCGACAAAGCATACCAACTTGATCCGAAGTCATCGTTATCAGCGGCAGCGCAGGGTTTAACTGCGGTGCAGCAGAACGATTTCTCGAAGGCCCTTGCTGGACTTCAGGAGAAGCTTCGGACGCGGCCTAACGATGCGATTCTTCTTTACATGCAAGCCGACGTTCTGACCGAGCAGGACCCGCAGCCGGGGACACCGGAGTTCGATCAAGCGTTGAGCTCGGCGAAGAAGGCTATTTCGATCAAACCGAGCCTCGGTCCAGCGCACACTGTACTTGCCAAGCTGTACATGGCAGCTGCGCGGTATCCCGATGCTGTGGCGGAGTGCCGCAAGGCTTTGCAGGATGATCCGACCGACCAGACTGCTCTGTATGATCTCGTTCGTGCATTGCGGAAAACTGATCAGAAGAACGAGATCCCCGGGTTGCTGAAGCAGCTTGCCGCCGTTCGCCAGCAGGCGAACAACAAGAAGCGGGAAGAGAACCGGTTCAAGCTTGTCGAGGGGGATTCGCAGTCCCAGTGATAGTGAAAGCGGGCGGATCAGATTCCACCATGTCTCGAGCTTTTAAATGATGGTGATCCGGTACACGCATCTCTTGCCGCCGCGCAGGATCGATTCTTCGAGCTCCGCCTTCACGGGCTTTCCCAAGATCTCCGAGTAGGCTTCTTCCTGCCAGCCCAAAGTGCAGTCGCAGAAGCTGGGAGGCGTGGTACCAACCTTCACCATGGGACAGCTACACGATGGCCCTTTGTCGACGATGCGAATTGTGCCCCGTTCTTTGTGGTAGGTTGCTTCTGCCATCCAGTTGCGCCGTCCCTCTGCTAGAAAACCCTCAATGTCATCCTTGTATCGGTCGAGCAGAGCCGCCCGATACGTATCCGCGCACCTGGCTCCAAGCGCATGGAGGATCTGTTTGCGCCCGTCTTCAGGCAGGCTATTCTCGATGATTGCAATCAGCTTCGAAAATCGAAGTCGCGCAGCGTCGGCGCGGTCTTGTATTTCCCTGAACTGCTTCGGATCGCACTCGCATGAGTGCTCCTCCGTAACCTGAGCGGCAGATGCTTTCCCCGCACAGCATAGGCCGGATCCGCATATCGCGGCTGCGCAGGCTTTTACAAAGTCCTTTCGGTTGATCATCGCTCTTGTTTCTCCTTCCATATGGTCCGGGCTCATCTACGTACCAGACCGGGTTTGAGCCTGATGACCTCCTTGTCCCACAGGCAATTATGTTTTAGCTTCTGATCTGCACGTATGTGCTGTAGCTCTCCTTGTCGATTTTCATGAACGGCCTCATTGTCACCTCACCGCTGCTGACCGAAGTCGCAGTCCAGTCTCCACGATCGTTGTTCGCCGGCTTCGCTCGGAGAAGAGCCTGACGATCAAACGTAGGTTGAGAGTCAGTAATGGCCATCAGCACGAGAGGTCCCTGTACTAGTGCGACCAGGTTCGGATGGTTTGGATCGATCGTTTCCAGGCGAAGAGGCATCGGGAGCTCAAGCTGAACACGGTCGCCAGTCTTCCATCTATTACGTAGCGCAACAAACGAGCCCGGCTCTACGTGGCTTGTTACTCGCCGGTCATTCACCATCACAACAGGATCCGGTTTGGCCCACGCGGGGATGCGGACATAGAGCGTGTGTTCATGGGGCTGCGACGCGGAAATCTGGATTTCGATCTTGTTGTCAAAGGGGTATCGAGTGGTCTGCGTGAGCTGCAGCCTGGTGCCGCCGTCGGTCCAGCGGACACTCGAAGGCGTAAACAAATTAACGTAGACGCCATCGTGCGAACGCAGATACGTACTGACATGGTAGTCAGCAGCAAGCTGCGGGAATGTCCCCGAGCAGCACGGCCACTTGTCCTTATACCAGACCTTCTTTCCGGTATTTGCGTAGTCCGAGTAGTAGAACGAGGTTCCATCGGCCTGAATGGGCCACGCACCCAGGATCGTGTTGTAGAGCACCCGCTCCATGCTGTCGCCGTAGAGTGGACTTTTGGTGACGCGTAGAAGATACCGCGTGATCTTGAAGTGACCGTAGGCGCCGCATGGGGTTTCGAAGCTCGCGTGCGTCTGGCTCAAGCTATCGCCAAGCTGACCGACTCCCGGCTCGCCAAACGCCTCGTTCGGGCCCCATCCACCGGTCGCGAAGCTCTGCGTGTTCTGGAGCATCTCGAAGCCATTCTTTGCCGCGCGCAGGTGTTTTTCGCTTCCGAGTGTAATGTAGGCCTGCATCGCCGAACTGAATGCGTTGACGTGACTGTATGCGTGCTCAAAAGGCAGCACATTGTTGCCTTCAGCCAATGGATTGAAGTAGGTGTCGTCCTCCAGATACTTTTTGGCCAAATCTAAATAGAAAGGCTTACCGCTCCGCTGATACGCGACAAACAGGTTCTCCGGCAACGTATACGTCTCGTCCCAGGTGTAGGCCGTGTTTTTGTGCGCTCGCGAACGCTGCTCTGCTCTCGAAAGAGCTTTCTCGGGCAGATAGGCAAGGATTGCGCGCGTGAGTTTCTCATGGATGCCCAGAGCCAGCGGATCATGCGCAAACTCATGCGCGTCGATCAGGCCGCACGACAATTTGTCATAGGTGTACGCAGGTAGCCGGTAATCGACGAAAAACTTCGCCTTTGCATCGAGCGTCTCGCCATACCCCTTGACCAGCCGGTTGATTTTCTGCCGAGTCGCCTCGTCGCCCGTCACAGCATACGCACGTGCTAACCCGGAGACGTACTGTCCGAACGAGTGTCCGGCGATGAATCCGTGAAAGTCATTTCGCTCAAGGCTGAAGCCGTTCAGGTCGTACCAGCCGCCCATGTCTTCTCCCGGAGCGGGGAGACCAGCAACCTGACGAAATACTTTCAACATTCGATCGTCATCCAGGTTTAGGAACCTTGCATGGTTCTCATCGAATTGGCGCCGCATCGGCCCGTCATGCAACTCAACATCTGCATAGTCGAATAGACCCAGTGGCGTGGAAATTGCGACGAGCCGAGCATCCATATCCGCAAGCGCTGGAACTGCGTTGAGAGCCTGAACACCGGCTATAGTCGCCACTGCCTCGACAAAGGTTCTGCGATTCATTTGTTGCATCACGAGCACCCATCACCGCGATCAAATCGATTTACTTGGAGCCTAGGTTCCAGGTTTCGAGGGTGTCAATGGGTCATTGAATCCATTCTGCCCGTTCGCCGATAGCAGGATTTCGTGGTTCAGGACAAATCCTTGCAACGCTGGCTGCGTTTTGCGTGCCGATAGCACCCGAAGGCATTCCGGGGCTCCATCCTCAGTTGGGATGTGGATCGAGGGAAACGCTCATTTAGCTCTTAAAGCCGTAGCCGCTACCGACAAAAGGCCGACGATGGCTCGATCGCAATGGGGGCACATGGAAACGACAAACTGGAAATCTGAGAATGGCGGTTCGGTGCGGCACTACTCTCGCACCAGGTCTTGGATGCCTGTCGCGGCGCGGGGGGCGCGATAGCTGAAGACTTGCGTTCTGCTGACCGCGCCCGCAGGCCAGGAGCGCTTCCAGCGAACCCCGAACTCGAGGAGAAGCATGCAAATGCCTGCGGTGAAGACAGCGAAGCATGCCAAACCTGCGGCGTAGGTGCCTGTGACGTCTTTGAGAGTGCCGAGGAGAGAGGGAAGGAAGAAGCCACCCAATCCGCCTGCTGCGCCGACGATGCCGGTGATGATCTCAATGTCGAGCGGAAAGCGTTGCGGAGCCATCTGGAAGACTGCTCCGTTGCCCATGCCGAGCATCCCCATTACGACGAAGAGAAGAGGCACAACGACGGCAACGGGAGGAAGAGTGCAGACGAGCGTCAGGCAAAGTGCAACCGCGCCAAAGAGTCCAATGAGCATGCGGAAACCGCCGAATCGGTCAGAGAGCCAACCGCCAACTGGACGCAGAAAGCTGCCGGAGACGACAACGATGGTGGTGAGATCGCCCGCGGCAATCTTGCTGAGGTGGTACTGATCGTGGAAGAAAACAGAGAGGAAGCTGGTCAATCCTACGAATCCGCCGAAGGTGAGACTGTAAAGCAGGCACAAGCGCCAGGTATCCGCTGTGCGGAGAAGCGCGCCGTAGCTGCTCCAAGGCTTGATCTCAACTTTTCTGGGACTGTTGCGAGCGAGGAGAAAGAAGATGGTGAGGACCGCGCAGACCGGCAGGAGCGCCATGCCAAATACCGCATGCCATCCGTAGTGCTGTGCGAGGCGCGGGCCAAACAGTGTAGCGATGAGAGTGCCTGAGTTGCCCGCTCCCGCGATTCCCATGGCCAGTCCCTGGTGCTCTGGCGGGTACCAGCGTCCGGCGAGAGGGAGGGCTACGGCGAAACTCGCTCCGGCAATCCCCAGAAGAAATCCCACTGTATAGAGCTGCCATAGCTGTGATGCAAAATGCCATCCCAAGATGAGAGGGATGACGGTGAGTGAGAGCCCAATGAGCCCAACGCGGCGGCCGCCAAGTCGATCAGCGAGCAAGCCGAGGATGGGACGAAAGAAAGAGCCGCCGAGAAGAGGCACGGCGGTGAGAAGACCCTTCTGGGTGGCAGTGAGATGAAGCTGCTCGGCGATGAACGGAGTCATTGGCCCGAATAGAACCCAGACCATGAAGGAGATATCGAAATAGAGGAATGCGGAGAGAAGTGTAGGTATGTGACCGCTTTTGGCGAAAGATGTCCTGTTCATGATGGCTCCTTCAAAGGGAATATTCAGGAACGTGCAGCAGGGGATTTTTCAACACGGACGGCGCATTGCTTGAAGTTCGGCTCCCGCGAGATTGGATCGAACGCACTTTGCGTGATCTGGTTAGCGTTGGTTTCAGCAAAATGGAACGGAAGGAACACCTGGCCAGCGGCAATGATTTCGGTAACGCGAAGTTCAACGCGGCTGACGCGCCCACGAGCCGAGACGACCTCGACTCGATCGTGCGGCTTGAGATTGAGACGATTGGCGTCGATGGGATTCATCTCGAGCCAGGCGCGCGGCGATAGCTGCTGCAGGATCGAGATGGCTCCGGTTTTTGTGCGCGTGTGCCAGTGTTCGACGGTGCGACCGGTATTCAGTACAAGGGGAAACTCTGCGGAAGGCTGCTCAGGGAAAGGCGACCAATGAGTGGCGATCAGGCGCGCACGGCGGTCTTCGGTTGGGAACAAGCCGTCAGCGTATAGTCTTCGTGAGGCCGTCGGTTCATCGTCGGTGCCTGTTTTGAAGGGCCACTGGATTCCCCCGCTATTCTCGATCGCGTCATAGGTCATGCCGGAGTAATCGCAGAGGCGGCCGGAGGATACGCGACGCCATTCTGCGAACGCGTCTGCCGCTGACTGCCAGCCCGGGAATAGTTCTACTCGGCAGCCGAGTTCCTCGGCGAACTGGAGAAAGATGTCGAGATCTGCACGAGCTTCCGCGGGAGGTTCGACCGCTTTATTTACCTTGCTGACACGCCGTTCGGAATTGGTGTAAGTTCCTTCCTTCTCGCCCCAGATGGCAGCTGGAAGCACTAGATGTGCAAGTTCCGATGTGGGTGTGGGATGAAATCCGTCCTGCACGACGAGAAAGTCAAGATTGCCAAAAGCATGCCTGAGCACATCGACATTCGGATAGGACACGATGGGATTGGTGCCGATAATCCAGAGCGCCCGGATCTTTCCAGCTACTGCAGCTTCGATGATGTCGGGGTATGCAAGACCACGAGCATCCGGGATGCGATTCGCAGCGATGTTCCAGATTTGTGCCAATTCGTTGCGATCGGTCTCTGACTCGAACTTGCGGTATCCAGGCAACGAAGAGGCGAATCCAGCTTCGCGCGTTCCCATCGCGTTGCACTGGCCAGTTATGGAAAACGGCGATGCACCTTCACGTCCGATGTTCCCGGTAATCAGTGCGAGGTTGTTAATGGCGTTGACGGTTTCGGTGCCTTTAGTGCTGTGATTAACGCCCATCGTCCAACCGATGAACGGGGCGCGTGCGTTGGCGTATACGTGGGCGGTGTGGCGAATGAGATGGGTGTCGAGGCCCGTGATGCCCGCCGCATATTCAAGAGTGTAGGGTTCGAGCGATGCCCGCAGCTCTTCGAAGCCGGCGGTATGTGCGTCAACGTAAGCGCCGTTGTAAAGGCCCTCATCGATGATGGTGCGCAGCATTGCATTGATCAGCGCGAGATCGGAGCGAGGCTTGATGGGCAAGTGAAGGTCGGCCATCATTGCCGTTTTTGTTACACGGGGATCGACCACGATCAATAGCTTCTGCCTATTCGCTTCAATGCGCGTGCAGAGGATGGGGTGGTTTTCCGCGATATTTGCGCCGATGAGCAGGATTACGTCAGCGAGTTCGAGATCTTCATAGGCGCCGGGCGGGCCATCACTGCCGAACGATCGCTTATAGCCCGCGACGGCAGTGGACATGCAGAGTGTCGTATTGCCGTCGTAGTTTCGCGTGCCGATGCCGAGCTGGACGAGTTTGCCGAGAGTGTAAAACTCCTCTGTGACAAGCTGGCCCGTGCTGATGACGCCAACGGAGTGAGGGCCATATTTTTTCTGCACGGTTCTGAATCGATCAGCCATGGTGCTGAGCGCTTGCTGCCAGGGGATGCGGGTGAGAGCACCTTCTTTGCGCAGCAACGGATAAAGCGCGCGGCCATCTGCTTCGATCGCATAGTGCTCCGCCAATCCTTTGGGGCACAACTTGCCGCGATTGACGGGGTGGTCGGGGTTGCCGCGAACGCTTGCAACTTTGCCTTCGCGCACGCCAAGCTGCATGCCGCAACCAACGGAGCAGTATCCACAGGTGGTATTGACCCATCGATCAGCATGCTTGCGTGTCGACGTGTAGCCAAGTACGGGATCGTCAGAGTAGTCGTAACGCGAAGCATGCGTGTCGAGCCCGCTCTTATGCTGGAACCATTGCAGGAGGCTCATGCGGCCTTCCTTGCGAGGTAGCCGCTTGGGATGTTGCTGGGCACTACGCTGACGAAGAATAGGTATCGCCCGAGGAACTCGCCGACCAGCAGAGCAGCCAAGCCCAAAATACGAATCACCATTTGCTGGCTGCCGGCGAGAAGCGAAGTTCCCAAGATGAGCAAAGCGGAGCGCAGGAGCAGCTTGTTCAGAAGGATCGTCGACAGAAGCTGCCAGCTTGCGAAGAGTTCATGCCGGGTCGCGAAGCGCAAGCGGAGAATCTTGGCGGCAATGCCGGCGCCGCAGAAGATCGTGGCGGTCATGAGAAGCGAGTTGAGATTTCCGTCCGTCAGCAGCGAAGCCGCGGCAACTCCCAGCAGAAATGCGGTTGCGAAGAACTCGAGGAACGTAATTGATGAATTCCATGCGGGCCGCCCAGGTGCGAGATAAAGCCGGGCGCTCGCGGCAACTCCGGCGATGCCAAGAAGCGAGGTGATGATTCCGAATAGAGGAGCTGCTGCAGATTTGAGCATCAACGATACCGCGTCGATGGTGGCCGAGGCGGCGAACAGGGTGAAGAGCAGTACTTCGCGGCTGAGCCACGACGATCTCCACATTTTCATGGCGCGCGCAGCGTGGATCGGGCGGCCAAGGTGAAATGTGGATGCGAGGAGTGCGCCAATGGCGACAGCCAATGCGATGGCCGCTGCCGTGCCGTGTGTTCCTCCGCCTGTGAACTGCATCCGTGAAATCGCTGCGAATAGACCGACGGAGAACTGAGTCAACACGGTCATGAGGACCAGGGGCCAATGCGGAGCCTCTGTTTGCAGATGTGTGATGTCGACCTTACGGAGATTTTGGTCTGCCGAATCCGGCAGCGTGATTCGAGTCGTCGAGAGGCTGTCGTCAGCGGAGGGCATTCCGGGTGAATTGGCGAGCGGCTTGTAGCTCGAGCGCCATTCGGAGATATTTACGAGTTCAATCTGGATTGCCTCTTCGGGACATGCTGAGACACATGCAGGGTTCTGGCCGCGCGAGAGGCGGCCATAGCACATGTCGCACTTGCCAACAACACCACGGTCAGCGTTGTACTGAGGCACGCCGTAAGAGCAGTTCCAGGTGCAGTACTGACAGCCAATGCACGCGTCTGCACTGTGGCGGACGATTCCTGTGAGGTCATCTTTGGAGTAAGCATCAACGGGGCAGCCCGTCATGCAGGTGGGCTCGAGGCAGTGATTGCAGCCGATGGAGAGGTAGTGACGCTGGGTGTTTGGATATGAGCCGCCCTCGATCTCGCCGACTCTCCTCCAGAGGATGTCCGCGGGATTGCCATTCTGCTCATTGCAGGCAACGACGCAGCATTTGCAGCCGATGCACTTCGTCATATCGAAGTGGAACCGGTATTGCTCGCCAGGCCCGGGTGTAGGTAGTTGGTGGGTTGGCGAGCCGACTCCGCAGAACGTTCCCGAGCCGGCAGCTTCTGTGGCTGTCGCCGGAAAGAATGCGGTTGCGGATTCCTGCATTCGTTCGATCAGGGGAAGTTCCATTGTGGCTCCGTGCTGCGCGGGTGCGCTGGTTGCGAAGAGTGACACAGCGAGTGTGCGGACGAGAGGCTCGGCCACGCAGTGCTGAGTTTTCAGGATGGAAGCTCTTCGGGGAGCCGTGAGGCTGTTGCACCACTGAAGCGATCGGCAGCAGAGCCGATCGAAGAGCATCGCTCAACAGCATGCTCTCAGTAATGCGATTGGGTTGAGCATATCTTGAGAGCGATGCATATGCAAGTGGTGGAAATGCGACATGCGTAAAGATGGCGTGAAGATTGGCGGAGGAAGAATTTCATTTCGATTCTCATGCGATCCTCACGATCCGGCGTATACAACCGGAAAAGGTCGCATCATCACATTTCAGCACCGGGATGTGCATGTGATGAGGGATCGCGCGGGTTCTACCGCGGATCTTCCCCTTTGCTTCCCACTGCGATCTTTCTCCACTCACTTCATCGTTATCCATGCACGCGCTTATGAATGTGCGTGTGCCATCTCAGTCGACAGCCGCTGCTGTGGAGGTCATTATGCGCAAGTCACTCATTGTTCTTCTTCTTTGTGCGTTCTTCGTGCCCTGCTTCGGGCAGGGAAAATTCGTAGAGGCCTGGGAGCAACGTGTTCGCAAAACTTCATCGCAACAGCCTGGGTGGGCGGTGCCGGTCTTTACGCCTTCGTCCGGGCTGGTACAACTGATACGGTTTGACGCTGTACGTCAGTACACGCCGACCCATACCACCACCTGGAATATAGATGGCGGGAAGGGATTCAACTTCATTCCCTGGTACAAGACAGAACTGGACCTGAATCTTCCACCGTTTCTCTTTCACAACGTGAAGGGAACAGCGGACGGGCCGGGAGATTTCAGCATGATGCTGAAGTATCGGTTTCTAGGCGCAAACGAGAGCAAAGGAAACTATTCGGTGAGTGCAGCACTGGGAGGATCGGCTCCGACCGGAAGCTACAAGAATGGCAGTCCGGATGGAGCGCTCACGCCTACTGTCTTCGTCGGAAAGGGATTTCGGTCGTTGGATGTGCAGAGCGCAGCAGCCGTAACGCTGCCGACCGGGCACACAGGAGCAACCGGCAGACCGATAACCTGGAATACCGCTTTTCAGGATCGCGTGAAGCGAATCTACTGGCCCGAGGTGGAAATCAGCTCCACTTTCTTCAGAGGAGGACCGCATGCAGGAAAGATTCAGACGTTTATCGCTCCGGGTTTCGAAGTGAGCAAGATCAAGCTGACCTCGAACGAGAGAAGCCGGCTGGCTATCGTATTTGGCGGAGGAGAACAGATCGCAGTAACCCGATACCACGCGTATAACCATGCACTTTCATTCACGTCGCGTCTTGTCTTCTGATGAGACTCGATGAAAAAGCACGATGGTACGATAGCGACAGCAGCGCGTCCTGAAGGCCGGATGCATGCCATTTAATGCTGACCGGATGAATACTTCGCAGCCGATCCCGGACAATAAAGATCAGGAAAGAGGCCGTATGCCAGCCGCGAACTTCAACGGTCTCCGGATTTTGAGCCTTGAGGCGCGCCGTGCGATGGAGACGGCCAAACTCATCCGCACCTACGGCGGAGAGCCTCTGGTTGCTCCAGCCATGCGGGAGATTTCGCTGGATTCGCAGAAGCCGGTGCTGGAGTTTGCAGAAGCTCTGATAAAAGGCGCGTTTGACCTGGTGATCTTTACAACGGGCGTGGGCTTCAAGGCGCTTGTGAAGACTGTTTCGGAGCACATGAATCGAGAGCAGTTTCTGGATGCCTTGCGACGGGTCAAGGTCGCCGCGCGCGGCCCCAAGTCATCCAGTGCCCTTCGGGAACAGCAGGTTCCCATTGCAGTGGTCGCGCCCGAACCATTTACCTGGCGAGCGCTGATGGCAGCTCTGGAAGTGAAGTTTGGGACGAGCCTGAGCGGCATGAATATCGCCGTGCAGGAATACGGCACATCGAATCCGGAATTGCTAACGGCGCTGGCAGAGCGAAGCATCTCGATCACACGACTTCCGGTGTATCAATGGGCATTGCCGGAAGACACGCAACCTCTGCGAGAAGCAGTGATTGCGCTCGCTCACGGTCACGTGGATGTCGTGCTGTTCATGAACGCGGGACAGGTGATGCACTTGTTCATGATGGCCGAGCGGATGGGCTACGTGGAATCGCTTCATGAAGGATTTCGTTCCACCGTCGTGGGATCGATCGGGCCAAGTACGACAGAAGGACTGAGCGCGTACGGAGTTGTACCGGACTACGAACCATCGCAGTCGAAGATGGGCTTTCTTGTGAAGGAACTGGCAGAGCGCTCGGGGGAGCTATTGAAGAACAAGCGCAGTGCGGCAGATTTGCATGTGCCGGAAGACGCGCCGCTGCCGCCGATCAATCCTTTGTTAAGGGGAGAACCGGCGGTCGCGCAGGCGAGCAAATCGGCAGCGCTCGGAGTGGACTTTCTGCACGAGATTGGGAGTCGCATGGCGGCGGCTGATCCGCTTCACGACGTTCTGACGAGAATCGTGGACTTCGCGTGCTCGTTGATCAATTGTGACTCGTGCTTTGTGTATGTCCTGGAGGACAATCAGCTTGTTCTGCGCGCATCCAAGAACGAGCACTCGGATGTCGTCGACCATCTTGGAATCTGGCTCGGTCAAGGGATCACAGGATGGGTGGGGTGGCACCGCGAGCCGGTGGCGATCCCGACGAATGCTTTGCAGGACCCGCGATTCAAGCGGTTCAAGAACCTGCCGGAGGACTCGTTTGAGGCGTTTCTCTCAGTGCCAATTCTGTGCCGAAGCAAGCTGGTGGGAGTGATCAACCTGCAGCACAGGAAACCCTACTTTCACACGGACCAGGAAGTCAGGTTGTTGTCAGCCGTCGGTTACCTTGTCGGCGCAGAACTTGAACGGGCGCGGCTCGAGACGGAAAACACAGAACTCTCTGACCGCCTTGAGTCTCGGAAGGTGATTGAACGAGCCAAAGGCGTTCTGCAAAGGGATTTTGGCCTCGATGAAGAATCTGCGTATCGCGCGATGCAACGTGAGAGCCGGCAGCGCAGAAAGTCTATGCGTGAAATTGCAGAAGCCATCATGCTGAATGAAGATCTTCGAAGGGCGCGGCTGGGGGCGCGGGATAGCTTGACAGATCGTGCACCGAGCGGTGACCAGGGCTCTCCGAAGGTCCCCTGAGATTCCGCATCAGGATGGCATAAAGAATTGCCTATTGCGCTTGTTCATCGACCGATCGTGTCGTAGCATACCGTTATGGTGAGCCCTTGACGTGCTCCCACTTCAGTTAGTTCTCATGCACCCTGCTGTGCTGAGACAGCATCATCAACACATCTCTTTGCTCCGCGTTGAGCTCTCAAGGCAGCCCAGTTCCAACTGTGGCTGTTCTGTTCATAACGACGCACATCTTCCCTGGAGCAAAGGTCCCGCACATGGAATCGACATCATTTCACCCGGGCGAGTTTACCGCCGATCAGAAGGAATATCTCGCAGGTTTCTTCGCCGGAGTGTTTCGGCAAAAAGCCATGACTTTCGCGGGAGTCGATGCCTCGCGACATATGACCAGCGATCCTGGACTCGGCGCAGCCGAGCTAACGGAAGAAGCAGAGAAGACCTATCACGGAATTCCAATTTCTGAATTGTGCCGCGAAGAGCGCTGGAAGGCAGAAGAGAATCCACTGGAAATCTGGGACAAACTTCTGGCACATGCAGCGAAAAATCAGGCGCCGGCAGCTGAAGATGTTTTCCGGTTCAAATTTCACGGACTGTTTCATGTCGCGCCTGCGCAAGATTCGTTCATGATGCGGTTGCGCATCCCGGGTGGCCGGCTGACGGCGCATCAGATGCGCGGCCTGGCTGATCTGGCTCAGCAGTATGGAGCGGGGCGCGCGGATCTGACCACGCGAGCAAATATCCAGATTCGCGAATTCCAGCCCAGAGACATCGTGCGCGTTCTGAATACGGTGCAGTCGCTGGGACTGACATCCCGCGGTACAGGCGCGGATAACATTCGCAATATCACCGCATCGCCGACCAGCGGCATCGATCCGAAAGAACTGCTGGATGTGAGCCCGATTGCCGAGGCACTGCATCATTACATTCTGAATTCGCGAGACCTTTACGAACTACCGCGCAAATTCAACGTCGCATTCGACGGCGGCGGTTCCATCGGTGTAGTGGCGGATACCAACGACATCGGCTTTCAGGCTGTGCGCGTTACTGAAGGACGAAGCGTGCCAGCGGGCGTCTACTTCCGTGTGCTGCTGTGCGGAATCACGGGGCACAGACAGTTTGCGGTGGACACCGGCTTGCTCGTTCTGCCCGAGCAGGCTGTCGCTGTTGCGGTGGCGATGATTCGGGTGTTCATTGATCACGGCGATCGCACCGATCGAAAGAAAGCGCGGTTGAAATACCTGGTCGACCGCTGGGGCCTTGAGAAGTTTATCGCGGAGACTGAGAAGCGGCTGCTATTTTCGCTGACCAGGTGCATGCCGGACCAATGTGAGCCGCGCGATCCGATCGATCGAGCGGGCCACATCGGCGTTCACCCGCAACTGCAGACAGATCTGAACTACCTGGGAGTATGCGTGCCGGTCGGGCAGTTACCCGTCCAGCAGATGCGCGCTGTCGCCGACATTGCGGATGAGTTTGGGACGGGTGAGATCCGGCTGACCGTATGGCAGAATTTGTTGATTCCCCACGTGCATGTCAGCCGTGTAGCGGAAGCGGTAGAACGTCTTCGCGAAAGCGGGCTGGAGTGCGATGCGGGAACGGTGTTGCGCGGAACCGTCGCATGCACGGGCAATCGCGGATGCCGTTACGCCGCGACGGACACCAAGCGGCACGCTGTGGAACTGGCCAACTATCTGGATTCCCGCTTTCAAATTCAACAGCCTGTGAACCTGCATGTAACGGGCTGCCCGCATTCCTGTGCCCAGCATTACATCGGAGACATCGGGCTTCTTGGGACCAAGGTGATGGGAGCTGAAGGTTATCAAATCGTGATCGGAGGCGGGGCCGATCAAGACCAGGGCATCGCCCGCGAGCTGGTTGCATCAGCTCCGTTCAATGAAGTTCCTTCATTGCTGGAGAGATTGTTTTCAGCCTACGTTGGTCTTCGCGAGAGCGACGAATCGTTCCTCGCTTTTACGCGACGGCACAGCATCGATGAATTGCAAGCCTTTACCACCCTGAAGGAGGCCGCTGCGCAATGAGCAATCAGGTTCCTTATATTCCCGAGAACGCTCCATTCAGCGCCGAGCAGCGAGCATGGCTGAACGGCCTTCTGGCGAGCATGTTCTCCTCCGCGCCTTCTCCCTCATCCGCAGCAACCGGCAGACGAATCGCCATTCTATACGCATCCCAGTCTGGCACCGCGGAAGGGCTTGCGCGCAAATTGTCGAAAGAGCTCAAGATGCAGGGCCACACACCCGCACTGTCTACGCTGGTTGGATATACGCCCGCGGCGCTGGCATCGGAATCAATTGCGCTGATTCTGGCGAGTACCTACGGGGACGGCGATGCGCCGGATGGTGTTCAGCCTTTTTACGAGGAACTCTGTCTGGAACACTTCCCGCGGATGGAGAAACTCAGGTACAGCGTGTTTGCGCTTGGGGATAAACACTACGAACACTTCTGCAAATTCGGCAGAGATCTCGATACAAAATTGAAAGCTCTCGGCGCCAATCCGATGTGCGCGCGCATGGACAGCGATGTGGACGTGGAACAAACATTTGCGGAGTGGAAGGCGGCAGTTCTCGCCCAGTTGAGCAAGCCGGAACCAACGACACGAGCAGCAGAGTCTGACATCCCCGGGCCTTCCGTGCAGGTCTCTCAACGGGACGAAGCGCGAGTTGGCACTCAATCGCAGGGGGAGCCTAAATGTTCTCGCGAAAATCCTTTGCAGGCACGTCTTCTGGAACGGCGAAAGCTTACGACAGAGGCGTCGACCAAGGTCACCCTTCATCTGGCATTTTCGACCGAAGACGGTCGATTGACTTATGAGGCAGGCGACGCATTTGGTGTGGTTCCCTCGAACGACCCGAACCTCGTGGCCGAAATCCTGCAGCAGCTTCGTTTCAATGGCAATGAGCAGGTTCCTGGCACAAACGCTTCACCGACTACATTGCACCACGCGCTCTTGTATCACGTGCAGATCACGCGCCTCAGCCGGAGGCTGGTTCAGGAGTATGCGAACCGCGGCGGCTGTAAGCCATTGCTTGCGCTCTTGAAGCCTGACAAGCATAGTGAGCTCGAGGAGTATGTCTCCGCGCGCGGACTCGTTGATCTGATCGCGGAGTTTCCGGGAGTCCTGGACGATCCAGCGGACCTGGTTCGTATGCTGCCTCGATTGTCACCGCGCCTCTATTCCATCTCATCGAGTCCGGCAGCCCATAAAGGACAGATTCACGCAACCGTTGCAGTGGTTCGGTACTTCTCCAATGGTCGCGAGCGACAAGGAGTATGCTCGACGCTCTTATCTGATCGCACTTCACCATCCGAGCGGCTGCCTATCTACATCCAGCCCAACAAGAGATTCCGACTACCCTCCGACTCGAACTCGCCAATGATCATGATTGGACCAGGTACTGGCATCGCCCCTTTCCGCAGTTTTCTGCACGAACGCAGAGCTCTCGGACACAAAGGTCGTAACTGGCTCTTCTTCGGCGAGCGGAGCGCGGCATCTGACTTCCTGTATCGCGAAGAGCTTGAGGCCATGCTCAGCGACGGCCATCTTACCCGTCTGGATACTGCGTTCTCTCGCGATCGAGCTGACAAAGTGTATGTGCAGGACCGCATGATGGAGCACTCGCGCCTGCTCTGGCAGTGGATTGAAGAGGGATCAAGCGTCTATGTCTGTGGCGACGCATCACGGATGGCGAAGGATGTGCACGCCACAATTCTCAAGATCGCGGTTAAGGAAGGCGGCATGTCGTCCGAGAATGCGGAAGAGTACCTGGCCAGCCTCAAGGAGCAACATCGCTACCATCGAGACGTGTATTGAAACTGACAACGAGATGGGCGACCGCGCCGAGACATGGTGAATCAACAGGCGGTTCATGGCACATCGTTGGCAGTACAAAAGGAAAAGGGCCAGACCTGAGTCCTGACCCTTTTTTGAGCCTGAGGTTAAAGAGCCCGGTGGTCTATGCGACCATGCTGGACACGCGGTTTTTGACTTGGGCGTTGATCCATTCGAACGTCTTTCGTAGACCTTCTTCTAGCGGGCGCGATGGCGCCCATCCGAGTTTCTCTGAGATCAGCCTGTTATCGGAGTTGCGGCCCCTGACGCCAAGCGGCCCTGGAATGTGGCGGATGCGGAGGCTCTTGCCCGCGATCTTCATCGCCATCTCCGCGAGTTGATTAATGGAGACCATCTCTTCGGAGCCAATGTTCACCGGTCCGGCGAAGTCGGATTCCATGAATCTGCGGACCCCTTCGACACACTCGTCGATGTAGAGAAAAGAACGTGTCTGTTTGCCGTCACCCCAGATTTCAATCTCACCGTCAGCCGGAGCCTCGGCGACCTTGCGGCAGATGGCGGCGGGAGCTTTTTCACGCCCACCGTCCCAGGTGCCTTCGGGTCCGAAGATGTTATGGAAACGTGCGACGTGAACTTCGAGCCCATAATTGCGAGCGTAGGACATGTAGAGACGCTCACTGAACAGCTTTTCCCATCCATATTCACTGTCGGGCGCAGCCGGGTAGGCAGACGCTTCCGTGCAAACCGGATTATCGGGATCTTCCTGGTTGTAAGCCGGGTAGATGCAGGCGGACGAAGAATAGAACAGGCGCTTTACTCCAGCCTTGCGTCCTTCTTCGAGCACGTTCAGATTGATGCTGGCCGAATTGTGCATCACGTCGGCATCGTGGTCGCCGGTGAAGATATAGCCCGCACCGCCCATGTCCGCCGCAAGTTGATACACATCCTCGATTGTCTCGACGGCCTGTCGCGCGACCTGCGGGTCGCGAAGGTCGGCCTGCAGGAACTCGTGGCAGGCAGTCTTTGAGAATTCGGGGTATTTCAGATCGACGCCGCGAACCCAGAATCCTTCGTTCGCCAGACGCCTTGCGAGATGACTGCCGATAAAGCCGCCGGCACCACAAACCAATGCACGCTTCACAGATCGCTCCTTGACCTACAGCAGCCCCAGAACTTCCGAGCGGAAAAATCAACGACCGCTCCGCGGGGAATGCTGTTGTGCTGAATTGGATACACCTCAGCCTGAGAGGGAAGATGCCGTTTTAATTCGCCCCGTTGCCTTAGGGCCCCGGAGCGCGGGTATCGACCCTCAGGCCAAAATGATAAATCGAGCCAAGGAGGAAGGGATTGGCTGCCGGGCTAAGCTTCAGGATGCGCGTTCAAGCTGATCGGCTTCGGGGTTTGAGAGCTGGATTCCCTTGAGGAACTGGGCGAGCTTCGTGAGGTCCACCTTGCTGTTTGCTCCGGTTGGACCGTCGGCGCTCTCTTCAGCAGCGTTTTGCAGGAATGTGAAGCCGACCCCGTCCTCTCCAATACGTACGACACTGGCATGAACTGTCAGGCTGCGCCCCATCCCAGCGTCGTCGGTGCGTTCAAGTGTAACGGGGAAAGAAGTGCCGGGTATCCAGCGTTCTTCAGTGATCATGTAGAACCCCGCTACGCTGACATCCCCGACCTTATATTCCTTGGAACTGCGGACCATTCCCAACCAGGCGGTCAGCGGCGGCATGGAATGACGGTTGGCGACGCGCTGATCGGGGCAGATCCAACGGATCAGCCGCTTCATCAGCGGTTCCTTCGCGCGGGTTGATGTCATGAGTCTCTCCGATGGGGGGTTCGTAGAATTGATGACTCTGAACTCAGCCAGCCTGGAATTTGTCTGGGCCGCCTCAGTATCGCCATGTGTTTCGAGATTCATAGTGGCAGATTCCTTTCCCGCACACCAGTGGGAAGCTCGGTCATATATCGATTTTGAGCTATAAAGGTAGCACCCGGGAACACCCTATCCCATCCCTCATAAGTTGAAGCAGAACAAGCACCTGAGGAGGGTAATCGAGGTTACCTTGGTGGCATGTACCTTCGTTATGGGTCACAGGAAGCGTGCAAGGGCAAATTTATCGGTTGCTTGTGAGGGCTGGATGTCGTGGCTGACATGGCTGAGCGTCTCAGACATTACAAATTCGGCAGCCACTCCGTCTGATCCCCGACGAACGATCCTGGACAGGACGTTCATGGATTGCTTGCGTTCTCCGTGTGCGCAGGGCTTCTGGAGTGTCATCTGAATCATGGTGCCGGGCATCCATCGGTCATCGGTGAGGACGTACATTCCACTCATGCTGATATCCGCTACCTCGTGGGGTTTGGGAGCGCCACCTGTGAAGTAATGCGCAACCATTCCAGGAACATAGCGGCGACCGGCTCGCCGGCGGTCGCTGGGGGTCGAAATCGGATTGAACCACTGCTTGAAGCGTGTTCGGAAGCTGCTCGTTGAAGAGTCGGGCTTCGCCTTTTCCGGTCGAGGTTGCGGGGCCGGAGCAGCAGGGAGATCCGCGGCTCTTTTTCCGGGTGAGGGAGACTGGTCTGCCTCGGACGGGCTTAGGAACTTTGAGCGTACTGCCTGATCGGGGCGAGCCAGCTGTGAAGGAGCAGGTTCCGAGACTCGGTTGGAAGGTTGTAATGCGGGAGAGATCGATGACGCTGCAGTTTCCAGCGTTGGTAGTGGTGGTGAGGGAGGAGCCGACTCGGGCTTAGAGTGCTGGACTCTCTGGAGTTTCTCTTGCAACGAGGCAACGAAATCTCCAGGCGTGTGCTTTTGCACGGCATCAGGGGCAATCGCCACTGCCTTCGGGGCTGGCTCGAATTCTTTTCCCCGCAGATCCGCAGCAGGCCGCGGACGCTCTTCGTTGGAAATTTGCGACTTCAAATTTCTCGCTTGAGAATTCGCCAAATCCGTTTTGACATCAGGGACCGGTGGAGTGATTTGCCCGGTGGCCAGCGTGGGGACGGATTCGGTCTTTTCGCCGCTGCGTAAAGGACCTTGGCTGGTTTGAGCCCTGGGCACAGCTTTAGGAAGGGCACCGGTCGGTGCAACAGCAGTGGGCATGCTGACTTGCCACATCCCATATGGCGCGGCGGTAAACGTAGTTGCCGGAACGCTGTGAGGAGTGGAATTTGCAATGCGAGAAGGCGCGGGCGGTCCGGTCTTTTCGGGACTTTGTTTTGCCTTAGTGCTTGGCTTTTCGGATCGATTCAATGCGGTCCTTGCTTTTGGCTGGATTGCCGCTGATTCGGCTGTTGGGTCGGCCTTCGCTTGATCCATCTCGGTCTTCTCGCTACGTTCCGAACCAGCTGGTCTTGTCGTGCTTTGCTTTCCGTTTCGGACCGGGGAGGCCGGAGTCATGGCGGGGACATCAGCCGGAGGGGATTGTTGCTCAATCCGCGAGGTCGGCGCAGGTGGCGAAGTCACTACCCAATTGGAGAAGAGATCTTCCGGATCAATGCGGTGTTCGATGATCGGAGCCGGCACTTTCCTCGCACGTTCAAGAACGACTTCGCTGATGTCCATAGAAGGTCCCGGCGGGTAGGAACCGGATGAGCGCGAGCCGAACAAGTCAGCAGAATCCTGGACGGCTGAAACCACTTCCGCAGGCGCGGGAAGACGTTCGGCAGGCTCGGTTTTGACCGGCCTGCGCGGCTGAATGTCTGTCTTTCCTTCTGCAACGAGGCTGGGAGACTCAGAGCCAGAGCTATCGCGAGGTGAAGCATGGGGAACAAACTTCTCGGGCGAGAGCTCAATGACGGCCGGTTTTGGCCCTTTCCCGTTTGCGCGAGTCGCGACAACTGACTTGGGCGGAGCCTCAGGAATGCCAGCTTTCGGGGGTTCTGTTCCGACTGGAGCAAGAAGAGCCTGCAATTCAGTTGCGAGGCATACGATCAACCTGTCGCCAACCACTGTGCCGGTGCTGCGAACGATGTCAGGCGGCAGAACCAGGGCGCTCGAGACCTCGGGTTGAAAAGGCGGAAATTGGACGTCTGGGCCCATTTCGGTCGTCGCGACAACCCTGTATTCCTTGTCCAGATAAATAAGGTCGAATGGAAAAACCCGAGGAACGGCGGGGATAGCGTGCAAAGGTGTGAGCCACAGTCCTGTGGTGGGATCCATACCCATTCCGCTCACGACAATGTCAAGCAGTTTGAGGGGCTTGTTCCCGCTGTCGGCTAATGACAGCCTGGAGTTGAGGAGAACCCCGCGCGCCAGGTTGTATGCCGAGAAGACTCTGGTGTCCATAATGCACTATCTCAGGAACGGCGTTCATTCCCTATGGTTTCTGCATGCCGAGCGCCTAGCTTGCCGGCCGGGGCTGTCCACGGGGACCCGACAGAGGCGGAGAACCAGTCGTAGGAAGGGATTCTCTCAGTTTCGAAAGCCAAATTCAACTGGAAGATGCGAAAGAAGATGCGCGGGGAAGGCGAGTGATGAACGACCGATCGAAGCGGAGCTGGGAGCAGCCCAGAAAGTCTTCAGCCGGACGCGTCTGGGGTCGCGTCCGGCTGATTGGGGAAAGATCGAGGGAAAGGAGTTCGGACTAGAGAACAGTGAGACGGGTAACGACAGTGCAATAGGGCAGATGTGTAGTCTTTTTTACGTGTTTGCCGCTGTCGGGGTCTTCGGCCACACCGACCTCAGGTTTGAGGACTTCCATGAGTTTCTCGACGCGGTTCTTCTGAGCGCACAGCTGTTCAAAGGCTTTCAAGATCTTGCGGAGTTCCGACGAGGCCTCGTCGTAAGCGAAGCGATAGACGTCCTTGCGTACGTTCTCTTTCATGGGTCTCTCCAGCTGTCTACGATTCAAAGTGTAGCCATTCGGGGAGATTGATTCATCGCACGATCGTGGTAACAAAAGTACAACTTCCATTGTGGCCCTTTTGGCCCGGAATGGAATCTGGTGACCTGCAGCACAGGGGATGGGTACTGAAGCTCACAGATATGGGAGCGGGTCAGCTTTCAGGCTTGCTTTTTACCGGCTTGAAGCGACCGGAGTTGTTGCCAGCATTTCGCGATCCGGTAGCCGTCTGATCCCTCGATGGGAAGCGCATTCGCGATGGCGTAGCAGAAGTTCGCCAGTCCGAACAAGGGGCTCCACGGCGCAGCCAAGGTGAGGAGAATGTTCGTGAACGGACCTGCGGCCGCAATCAGGAGATTCTGAAGGGGGGATCCCTGTTGTCGCACCGTATAGAGACCCTTATTCCACCGCATTCCAACGTTCTTAACGCGCACACCAAGGATCACTGCGGCGAGAAGATGTCCGCACTCGTGCAGGAGCATTGCGATGACACCGAGACCGAGACCATGAATAAATGGGTACAGCCACCGCACGGCATTCATATGAGGGGACCCCAATAGGACGGTATCCCTTGATCTTCACCGATGCCGGCACGGAATGGTGTGCGATCCAGCACTCTACTTAAACTAAAGAGACTATCGGGGGAGCCACGCGAGACAGCCTAAAGTCAGTGAGCCCCGGCAGAGGGTTGACTGCCGAGGCTCCGATTTGCAACGCGACGCTGAGGTATAGATCTATCTAATATTCGTCCCTTCAGACCAAGAAGCAAAGACTGATGTTCCTCTTAGGATGCACTTGTCGAGTGCTTGTCCGTCTTGATTTCGATCTCGTTGACGACCTGCTGGACATTGGGAACCTTCTTAGCGAGATCCTCTGCTTCCTTCTTCTGCTTGGCGGTCTTCACAGAGCCTTTAAGAACGAGTGTTCCGTTCTTTGCCGAAGCGTGGATGCTCTGATCGTTGAGTACGGCGTGGGCCTTGATCATGGCCTTGTAGTTGTCTTCGATAGCGCTGTCGAGGTTGGAAGCAACTGAGCCGGCGTTGCTCTCTCCCGGAGGACGGACGCCGATCTCGTTGGCGATGGTGTAGTCAGGAGCAGCCTGTTTCGCGGCATTTTCAGCCTGGTTCTTCTGATCTTCGGAAGTAACGTCACCCTTGAGGGTCATGACGCCCTTATCGCGATCTTGCGACACGCTGACGGCGCTGAGATTGCTGTTCTTTAGAGCATCGTTGACCTGGGACTTTTCATCGGGGTGAGCGGGCTTGTTGCAGCCTGCAACGATCAGGGCGCCCGCCAGAATGGCGGCCGAACTGCGCAGAAAGTGGCGATGACTATTTGTAAGTTTCATATATTCCTCTCCTGGGGCAAAGGCACAACTTCTTACAGCAAGTCAGATGTGAACCTGAGTTGGGTTGGTTGTACCTCAAGAGATTCCGCGGCATACGAAATGCATAAGTCACTCTCCCCTGAATCGCTTGCCAAGACATCCAGAAGGATGGTTTCGCGCAGTGATTTCGATCGGCCGTTCCGATAGCAGGTGCCGTAAATACGCAACTTTTGAGGCGCGTTTTCCTTTGATTTGCAGGTAAACGGAAGCGCCTATGGATGTTGCTTTTGCGATGCGCTTAGGTGATTGCTGTCACAGTCCCATGGCTGGGAGCAAGAGCAACATATGTCGGGTTTCGGAGATTGCCTCTGATGCCGAAAGTTGGTGCAGGCCTTGCAGATATTAGGCAGTCTGCCCGGGAGACGAAAGATTGTGAACTGGGTTGAAGACTACCGAAGCCGGTGCATGAGCGCGGCAGAAGCCGTGAGAGCGATCCGTTCCGGGGATCGGGTCTGGATTCAGCCGAGCTGCGGAACGCCCAAGCCACTGATCGATGCGCTCGTGGTCCGTGCGCCGGAACTCCTCGACGTTGAACTGGTGCACATGAAGACGCTCGGAGAGGCGGTGTACACCAGACCGGAGTATGAAGGACACTTCCGGCACCGCGGACTGTTTCTTGGCGATAACGTGCGCGATGCCGTGGCGTCGGGGCGCGCAGACTACACGCCAATTTTTCTGAGCGAGATCGAAGGGTTGTTCGAGACCGGAGCGCTTCCTCTGGATGTGGTGTTGACGCAGGTGTCGCCGCCGGATGCGCATGGGTTCGTGAGCCTGAGCACCACGGTGGACTGCACGATGACCGCGATCCGCTGCGCGAAGACGGTGATTGCTGAAGTGAACGATCGTGCCCCACGTACCCATGGCGATACGGCGGTTCATGTCAGCCAGATATCGAGCTTTGTGGAGACGTCGAGGCCGTTGCTCGAGCTGCATACCGAACCCTTCACGGAGATGCACCTGGCTGTAGCGCGGAATGTGGCTTCGCTGATTCCGGATGGGGCGACTCTGCAACCTGGCATTGGAGGCATCTCGGAGGCTGTGCTGCATTGCCTCGAGGACAAGCACGACCTGGGGATCCATACCGAAATGTGTCCCGATGGTGTGGTGGATCTGATGGAGGCGGGCATTATCAACGGCAGCCGCAAGTCCCTCCACCGCGGCAAAGCAGTAGCGGGCTTCGTGCTTGGGACGCAGAAGATATTCAAATACATCCATGAGAATCCGAGCTTTGAGTTCCGGCCGATCTCCTATGTGAACGACCCATTCGTGGTGGCGCAGAACGATCGCATGGTGGCGATCAATTCCGCGTTGCAGGTGGACCTGACGGGGCAGGTATGTGCGGACTCGCTTGGTACCAGGCCTTTCAGCGGTTTTGGGGGACAGGTCGATTTCATCCGTGGAGCGGCGCGGTCAAGAGGCGGAGTACCGATCATCGCGTTGCTCTCAACCGCGTGCAATGGGAGAGTTTCGCGCGTGGTGCCGGTTCTCGAGCCCGGGGCGGGAGTCGTGACGTCGAGAGCCGATGTGCACTACGTGGTGACGGAGCACGGAATTGCATATTTGCATGGGAAGACCTTGCGAGAGCGCGCTGAGGCGCTGATAGGGATTGCGGACCCGCGGTTCAGACAGGAACTGGAAGATTTTGCGGTGAGGGCGCACTACCTGGCGAGGAAGGCGGTGTGCGCGTGATCAGTCGTAGAACCACCCGTCCAGGCAGCACGGAATTGGTTATTCCGGCTGAGTTGAGTGCGGCAATCTGGGCACCCAGAATAGTTGCGAGGAGAGAGATGACGATCGCAGAAACAGCAAGCTCAGGTAAACGAGATAGAGGCCTGCTGCGGGTTGACACAAACGAATGCAAGGGATGCGGGTTGTGCATCGAGGCGTGCCCGCCCAAAGCGATTCATTTAAGCGATGGGTTGAACCGCTATGGCTATCGGACTGCCACATACAACGGTACTGGCTGCACCGGCTGCGGAATCTGCTTCTTCGCATGCCCCGAGCCGGGCGCCATCACCGTGCTTCGGCTGCGGCGCGGAATTCCTGTTCAAGAGGAGGAGGCCCTGGCGTGCGCAAGCAACTGATGAAGGGCAATGAGGCGATCGTGAAGAGCGCAATCCTGGCCGGGTGCCGCGCCTTCTATGGCTATCCGATCACGCCGGCAAGCGAGATTGCCGAGGCCGCTGCTCTGTATATGCCTCAGACTGGCGGCGTTTTCCTGCAGGCAGAAAGCGAGGTCGCCGCAATCAACATGCTGTACGGCGCTTCCTCGGCAGGTGTGCGTTGTATGACGGCCTCGAGCGGTCCCGGCATCAGCCTGATGCAGGAGGGGATCAGCTACATGGCGGGTGCGGAGCTGCCGTGCGTGGTTGCGGATATCTCACGCGGTGGACCGGGGCTTGGAAATATTGCTTCAGAGCAAAGCGACTACCACCAGGTCGTGAAGGGCGGCGGAAACGGAAACTACCGGACGATTGTGCTGGCACCTTATTCGGTGCAGGAGATGGCGGATCTGACCGCGCTTGCATTTGAGTTGGCGGATCGATATCGGAATCCGGTGTTCATCCTCGCAGATGGTTTCGTCGGTCAGATGATGGAGCCTGTGGAATTCAGACAAAACGCGATTTTGCCTGAGCTGCCCTACTGGGCGGTCGCGGGGACAAAAGAGACACGGGCAAACATGATCACCTCACTCCACATGGGCACGGACGACCTCGAAGCGCACGTCCATGCGCTGGAGGCAAAATACCGCAGGGCAGAGCAGCGGGAGCCACGGGCAGAGCACTGGCACACGGAAGATGCGGAGATCGTTTTGGTGGGTTACGGAATTGTCGGCCGGATTCTAAAGGCGGTGACTTCAGAACTGAGGGGAATGGGACAAAAGGTGGGCATGCTGCGGCCGATTACGTTGTATCCGTTCCCGAAAGCAGAATTCCAGAAGCTGGCGAAGCATGCGCAGTCCTTTGTCGTTGTTGAAATGAGCAACGGGCAAATGATCGACGATGTCCGGCTGGCATTGAATGGAGCGAGACCAGTGGAGTTCCTGAGCCGGGTGGGCGGCAATGTCCCGTCGCATGCGGAGGTTTTGGATTTTGTGATGGCACATACCCAGAGAGGTCAGGTGGCGCATGTCTAGCCGTGCGGAATCAGACTACGAGGTCGTTCATTCGAAACCGCAATGCTTTTATGACGTTTTTGAGCGAAAGGAAGAACTTCAGCACCAGACGCACTATTGCCCTGGATGCGGGCACGGTAATGCCCACAAGCTGCTGGCAAAGGCCATTGATGAGCTCGGGATTCAGGACAGGGTTGTGCTTGTCAGCCCTGTGGGATGTTCCGTGTTCGCGTACAACTACTTCGATGTGGGGAACGTGCAGGCGGCGCATGGACGCGCTCCAGCTGTGGGAACGGCCGTCAAACGCAGCCATCCCAACAGCATTGTGATCAGCTATCAAGGGGATGGGGATTTGTCCGCCATCGGTTCAGCGGAGATTCTGCATGCGGCAAATCGCGGCGAGAACATGACGGTGATTTTTGTCAACAACGCGATCTACAGCATGACTGGCGGACAGGCTGCTCCGACGACTCTGCTGGGACAGAAGAGTTTGACGACGCCTTTCGGCCGTAGCGCTACGAACGAGGGGTATCCCTTGCGCGTGAGCGAACTGCTTGCGACTCTTGAAGCGCCGGTCTATATCGAGCGGGTCGCGCTTGGCGACAACAAGCAGATTGCACAGGCGGCGCGGGCCATCAAGAGAGCCGTAGAGAACCAGGTGAAAGGGCTGGGCTTCTCGTTGATTGAGGTGTTGTCGCCTTGCCCGACGATCTGGAAGATGTCTGCAGTGGATGCCCAGAGGTGGGTACGGGAAGTGATGGAGAAGACGTATCCGCTGGGTGTTGTCGTAGACCGCACAAAAGTGCGGGAGCCGCGGGTTCTTGAGAATCATCGGCCAAATCTCGAGCAGATTCCGGCGATTCTTGGCCTCGATCCCGCAGTCAGTTCGGGAATTCCAACCGAGTACCGCGACCCGAGGGCATTGGATCTGCATGTGCGTGTGGCGGGATTCGGCGGACAGGGCGTTCTGTTGCTTGGAGAGGTGCTTGCGGAGGCGGGTCTCGATGCGGGGCTGGAGGTTTCATGGCTGCCTTCCTACGGACCAGAGATGAGGTCAGGGACTTCGAATTGCCACGTTCGGGTGTCGCAGCAGCCGATTGATTCGCCGCTGGTGACGGTACCCAATTTCCTGGTTGCGATGAATGAACCCTCGCTGCGGAAATTTGATTTGAGCGTGAAGCCCGGTGGATGGGTGATCTACAACGGCGATGAATTCCCTGAAGACTGCCATCGAAACGACGTGAACGTGCTGGCGCTGAACTTCACAAGGGCTGCGGACCAGCTGGGTGATCCGCGCGCGGCGAATATGGTGATGCTCGGGGTGCTCCTGGAGATCTCGAACGCGCTACCGCAGGCGAGCATCGACGCGGCGCTGCGGTCGCTCGTGAAATCAGCGAAGTGGTATGAGCTTGACAGGCTCGCCCTGGCGCGGGGGCGCGAGCTTTACCTGGAATCGCGCAAAGAGGCTGCAGTATGAAAGCAAGCGCAGATCCGAATCTGATTGTTTACTTTGACGGGAAATACGTGCCGCTGCGAGATGCGCAGGTGAATATCCTCACGCACGCTTTGCACTACGGCACAGGTGTCTTCGAGGGAATTCGAGCGCATTGGGTGCCAGCGGAAGACGAGTTGTTGATCTTGCGTCCGCATGAGCACTATGAACGCTGGAAGAAGAACTGCGGGATCCTGCGAATCCATGTTCCGGCATCAACGGCCGAGCTTTGCGCGATCACAGTCGAGCTGATGCGAAAGAATGCCTTCCATACGAATGTGTATGTGAGGCCGCTGGCTTACAAAAGCGCAGAGCGCGTGGGCGTGAGTACGGATGACGAGAATGCCTTTGCCATTGTGGCGCTGCCGTTTGGGGAGTATCTGCATAGCGACAAGGGGATTCATGCGGGTGTAAGCTCCTGGCGGCGAATTGAGGACAACGCGATTCCGGCGCGGGCAAAGATCTGCGGTGCCTACGTGAACAGCGCACTCGCAAGTGATGATGCCCGGCAGGCTGGCTATGACGAAGCAATCTTCCTGAACGAGAGCGGGCATGTGGCCGAAGGCGCTACATGCAATCTCTTCATGGTGCGCGACGGCAAGGTGATCACGCCCGGCGTGACCGAGAATGCGCTCGAGGGCATCACGCGGCATTGCGTGATGGAACTCGCATTCCGCGAGATGGGGCTTCGCGTGATCGAGAGACCAATCGATCGCAGCGAACTTTATATATGTGACGAACTGTTCTTCACCGGGACGGCTGTTGGGATCGCGCCGATTATAGGTGTCGATCATCGGCCGGTGCGAGACGGAGTCGTTGGACCGGTCACGCATGCGCTGCGAAAGCTCTATTTCGACGCGACGCGCGGACATCTACAGGCTTACTGGAACTGGCTTACCCCGGTTTACCAATCACGGATGAGGCGCGAGCAGGAACTGGTCTCAATGGCCGACGCAATCTAATGCAGGTCCGGTCGGACGGGATCGGTTTCCAACTCCAGCCTGCGCCGCTGCGGTATTCGGTGCGGCCACAGGAGGAAATCAATGCTGGCAACAAAAGTTGTTGATAACGCCTACGACGTTGCGCTGGAAAATTTCGATACCGCAGCCGACGCCCTGGGCCTTGATAACGATACACGGGAGATGATCAAGTATCCCGAGCGCGTGCTGACGGTATCGGTGCCAGTGCGCATGGATGACGGCCGCATCAAGCGATTCCAGGGATATCGCGTGCAGCACTCTACGGCGCGCGGTCCGGCCAAAGGCGGAATCCGCTTTCATCCTCAGGTGACGCTGGATGAGGTGAAGGCGCTGGCCACGTGGATGACGTGGAAGTGCGCGGTTGTGAATATTCCGTTTGGCGGCGGCAAGGGCGGCGTGACATGCGATCCGAAGCATATGTCGCAGCACGAGCTCGAGCACATGACGCGCCGTTATACGAGCGCGATTCTGCCGCTGATTGGACCGCAGCAGGATATTCCGGCTCCCGATGTGTATACGAATCCACAGACGATGGCCTGGATCATGGACACCTACAGCATGACCAAGGGCTACACAATTCCGGGTGTGGTCACCGGCAAGCCGATCAGCCTTGGTGGATCACTGGGCCGCAATGAAGCGACTGGACGAGGGGTTTTTTACACCATTCAGTCTGCGTGCGAGCATCTGGGCATTCCGTTGAAGGGCGCAACGGTTGCCGTACAGGGATTCGGTAATGCTGGCTCAGTTGCGGCGCAACTGCTGCATGAAGCGGGCGCGAAGGTAATCGCAGTGAGCGATTCTGCGGGAGCGATCTACAACAAGAATGGGCTTGATGTTCCCGAACTCATCCACATGAAAGCGATCGCAGGTCATGTGCACGGATTCCCAGGAAGCGAGCCGATCGATCCTGCAGCCTTGTTGGCGTTAAATTGCGACATCCTGGTTCCAGCGGCGTTGGAGAATGCTGTGACGGGAGAGAACGCAAGCTCGGTAAACGCGCGCATCATTGCCGAGGCGGCGAATGGCCCGTTAACGCCGGCTGCTGATCGAATTCTCGAGGGCAAGGGTGCATTTATCATCCCGGATATCCTCTGCAACGCCGGCGGTGTCACTGTCTCCTACTTTGAGTGGGTACAGGACGAGCAGCACCTCTTCTGGGACGCGCAGGATGTTTACAACCGGCTCGAGAAGGTCATGAAGACCTCGTTCCGGGATGTGCTGAAGATCCACATGGATCGTGCAGTGCCGATGCGCATTGCCGCGAACATGCTGGGAATCGGGCGTGTAGCTGAGGCAATCCACATCAGGGGAATCTATCCGTAAGGCAGAGAAGAAAGATCGAAGGAACAGGGTTACAAGAGCTTATCCGTAGTTAACGGACTTGCAAGACAGTAGTTGGGCGACACGTTGGGTGTCGCCCTCTTTCTTTGAGGGAACTGGCCAAAGGCGCGGTGTGCACCAACTTTGTCAGTACTGATTACCAAAATCACAATTGGCTTAGTTTGGACCGTGCAACTACACTTCGTTCGAGCATCAAAGCATCTCAGGAACGCATTTCCAATTGGAGAGACGATGGGTCAAGCTGCATCCAGCAGGAAGACAGCGGACGTCCTGCGGAAGACAATCGAGCAACTGGAAGCAGACCCGACTGTGGAGGCAAACGATCCTGCGTTCATCAGTTTGAAATGCTCGCTTCTTGCCCGCATTCTTGAACTTGAGAGCAGCAGAGCCCATGTGGAGGCCGTGATCCACCTTGTGGAGCCTGAGAATGCGGAGAGCGCGGTTGCGGATCAGTCAGGTGAAGATAATGAGGACAGCGCGATTGCTTGATAGCTGGACCAGCCAGCTTCAACGCCGGTTCTGAATGTTACTGACCCTGTTCAGCGCGCCATCGGAGTGGTCGCTGGTAGGTGGTCGTCTGGCGGTCGATTCCAACGTCTGGTAGTAGGCGACCCGATCTGCCTCGCAAAGATGGGACGCTTCGAACGATGCGAGATCCTCTTCTGAGCGCGATGTGCCTACCGTCGCAAAACAAACATCGCAAATGGAATCGACGGTTCCATCGCCGTTAACTCGATGTGGGAACGGCATGCTTGAATCCTCAAAACCAACTGATGTGAGTGCTGCTAAGAGTACCACCCAGAGTGGTCTTTCGTAACTGGGGGAATCCCCGGTCCGCCAAAGTGGCATTGGAAGCTGGAAAGGGAAAGGGTAAGTTGTTTCCAGTCCATAATGCCCTTGGACTTCTCAGAGGGCCCGCAGACCTCGGCCATGTGGAAGCGGGCCTTCTGCTTTTATCTGAGGTTGGTCGCACCGAAATCTTTACGCCGGAACAGGTTCAGTGTCTCTGTGCCCGTGAAGGCGAAGGGACCAGGCGATGCGCGGCAAGCGGCCGGTGAAAAAGACCCAGCACGAGGATGAAGGCGAGGACGACGGTCGCCAGCACAGTTAATACAAAAAAACGACATGATGCGCGCGCGCGATGCTCTTCACTATTCATGTATCATCCACGCTTCCGATACTTTAATTGCGATGCAAAATGTTCAGCTTCCGTGTAGCTGCTCCATGTCTCGCGCCAAGTCTTTTCTGAGTGCGACGAGCAGCGCGCGACCGCTTTCGACGGTTCTTGCGTCGAGGTTGTATACCTGCGGCTGAAGTTTCTCGATTGTGGCTCGAATCTCTTCGATTTCGTTCAACAGATCGGTACGCTCTTCATGCGACATAGACTCCTATACACGGATGGTCTCGAATAGTTTCGACGGGTACAAAGGATTTAGGCGCGTTTGTCCCGAGTGCGTTCGCGACTATGCAAGCGGGGATCTCAGAAGCTTGCCGACATCCAGCTTTGAGATGGGCGGGAAATCTGTGAAAATAGGGGCATCATGACAGTTGCTGCTCCTGCAAAAGTATTTGCCGATCGGATTGGGCGTATTGAGGTTTCTGCAACGATGGCTGTGGCGGCCGAGGCTGCCAAGCTGCGTGGGCAGGGCGTGAACCTGGTGGATTTTGGTGCGGGCGAGCCGCACTTCGCCACTCCGCGGCACATCAAAGACGCTGCCATCGCGGCGATCGAGGCGAATTTCACCCGCTATACCGTTGTTCCGGGCATTCCGGATGTGCGGAAGGCGATTGTGGAGCGCCACGCGACCGATTTCGCGTCGGAATATACGCCTGATGAGGCGGTGTTCACCACCGGCGGAAAGCTGGCGCTGTTCAATACCATTCAAGTACTGGTGGATCACGGCGATGAGGTGATTTTGCCGGCGCCTTACTGGGTGAGCTTCAAGGACATCATTCAGTATGCGGGCGGCAAGGTGATCTTCCTCGAGACGAACGAGGCGGAGAACTTCCGCATTACGGCGGATGCAATTGAGAAGGCGATTACGCCGAGGACGAAGGCGATCATTTTGAATTCGCCGTCGAATCCGGCGGGCGCAGTGGTATCGGCTGAAGATCTGGAGCGGATTGTTCATCTTGCGCATGAGCGCGGGATCTACCTCCTGCTGGATGAGTGCTATGTGTATCTGAACTATGCGGGCAAGCCAGTATCGGGCGGGTCGTACACGTTTGCGAAAGAGCACATGGTGATTCTCGGGTCGCTGTCGAAGACGTATTCGATGACGGGATGGCGCGCGGGTTATGCTCTGGCGGCCAAGCCGGTGATCGCGAATCTGAACAAGCTGCAGTCGCAGTCGACCTCCAATGCGACAAGTTTTGTGCAGAAGGCGGCAATCGCGGCGCTGGCGGGATCGCAGGAGTGCGTTTCGCAGTTCCGGACCGAGTTCATTGAGTTGCGGGATTACATGCTGAAGAAGTTGGCGGAGATTCCGGGGGTGACGTGCACGAAACCGGAGGGCGCTTTCTATGTGTATCCCAACATTGGCAAGTTCATCGGCAAAGGCGGAACCCGGACGGCGACAGATCTGGCAACGAAGCTGCTTCACGAGGGGCATGTGGTGACGGTTCCGGGCGAGGCGTTCGGGACCGGAGAGCACATTCGTCTGTCGTATCCCGTGACGAAGGAAAACATCGACGAGGGAACGAGACGGATGGGCGAGTTCCTGAGTAATTTGCGGTAAGCATCGCCGAAGTTGCAACGAAAGGCCCGGAGCAATCCGGGCCTATCCGGGCCTTTCGCTTTTGGAGCGGCGAATGTGCGGCAATCGCTCTTAGCGTATCGACCAGGACGTTCCTTGCAGTGATCAGATACCAGCACCGATTTACCCATACCCCTCCCCCCCGGTCGTTTGTCGTGTTTTCAACGGTTTACGGACAGTGCAGGCTCGCAAGCGGCTGATTTTAATCGAGTTAGTATGTAAAATGTTGTAACGAAAGGAGTTAGGGTTCACGGCCGGATGAAGAGTAGGTCCATTGCCGCCGGTCGTCCCTGGATCTAGAGAGGTGGCCGGAGGCAAACGAGACGAGCAAAGCTTGATCTGGATGAGAACGTCCTGGAGCGAAGAAGAGAGCATGCTGCATTCATTGTGCGGCCAGGGGGGATAACTGACTGCAAACGGCACTCGGCTGGAAGTTGCTGAGAACGTTGTGCGTAGGAAGTGTCAGGAGGAAGGGCGCTTGACAGAATTGGCCCTGCGCCCTGGCGAAGAGGCCGGAAGGATCTGCAGGTTAGTCATTTAATCCGTGGGGCAACTTCCGAGCGATGCACATCCCGCCCATTCGCGCATACGGCGCGGGATAAGGACGGGATGGCTGATCTCTTGAGCTTTACTTCTGCGGCCGGGATTCCGGAGGCACGAGGCCTGCGAGACGGTAGTACACAACGAGCTGGCCGTAGTGTTCACCGCTGTGTTCGATGAGACCGTTGGCGATATCGAGAACACGCGCTTTCTGGTGAGGGAAATAAACAACCTCTGTTGTCATTCCTTTTTCACCTTTCGACTGGATTGCGGCTGCGCCATCGGCGAAGGATTTTTTGACGAACGCAACGATTTCGGCCTTGGACTTGAATTGGTCACGCTTCGGATCCACGTCTGCCGCAGGCTTCTTCCCCATCACGGTATCGGTGAAGAAGTAGGTTGAACCCGCCGCGTGCAGCAACTGCTCAGCGAAGCTCCGTTGTGCGGGTGTTGGTTTGAAGTCATATTTGTCTTCGGGAAAATCTTCGGCCATCGCCGTCAGCTTGCGCCCAATCTCATTCCAGGAGTCAAGCACGACTTTCATTTCTGAATCGGCAGGTTTGTCGGCTATGTTTTCTTTCATTGCGCCCTGGGCATGGGCGGGAAACGCGCATGCCAGCAAGGCAATCGCGAGAAACGTGATTCTTTTCATTTCTTCTCCCCGGTCGACTTCGCCAGTTCCGCAACCACTTCGGCAACCTTATCGAGAGTCTCTTTCCAGCCTTCGAATTGACCGCTCTCGGTTGCGTCCTGCATGGTTTCATTTCCAATCAAGGTGAGCTTCGTCTGGCCGTTACCAATATCCTCAAAAAGGACCACGTCGTACGCGCCCTCCAGGGCCTCTTGCTCAATTCCATATTGGGAAGGGTCAACCCTGTTTCCCTTTGAGTCGGAAAAGTACATGGAGGAAACGATCTTCTCGTACGGAACAATCTCGTGGTATTCGCCGGCATTCCAGCCTTCCTGCCCATCCGGCGTTCTCATGCAGTAGAGAAACTTGCCTCCGACGCGGAAGTCGATCTCGCAATGAGGCGACGTGAATCCCTTCGGCCCCCACCACTGCATTACATATTTCGGGTCGGTCCACGCCTTCCAAACCAGCTCGCGCGGGGCATCGAAAATTCTCGTTACGACCATCCGGTCAGTGTCATTCACTGGTCTTGTCACTTGCGACCTCCCTCGTTTTTCATTTGATTGACCACCACATCAAGTCTGTCGAAACTCTCTTCCCAGAATTTGCGGTAATAGTTAGCCCAGTCGCTGACCGTCTTGATCGTCTCTGGCCTCAGCGTGCATACACTTTCTCGTCCGCGCTTCGTCTTGATGACAATCCGCGCACGGACCAGGTAAGCAATATGCTTTGAAATCATCTGCTGCGACAGTGCAAACGGTTTCGTCAATCCGTGCACAGTGGCGGGCCCGTGGCTGAGCCGTTCGATCATTGCGCGCCGGGTTGGATCAGACAAAGCCGCAAAGGTTGTACCTAACCTATCCACAACCATATGGTAGTGGATTGCAGCTCAATGTCAAATGTATTCTGCGATCTCAGTTTCTGTTTCCCGATCTACGAACCCTGACGCTCCCATTCGGGACAGGCTTGAAATCGGGCGCTGACACAAGAAACTGGAGGGCGGAGTGAGCGCGTATTCGGAAGCGGCGTAAATTCCATACAGGGGCCGGAGCCCGTCGCATGCTGGTGTATTTGCGGCACGACTGAAGTCGTGCCCTGACACAAAACACCTCAACGCGGTCGAGTCACCGAATACACTTCCTCAACCGTCTGGTGATTGAAAGATCGCGGACAATAAGAAGCTTGTGATCCAATTTCCGCCTGGGCGATGCAGGGATAACCGCAAATGCCAATCAGTACACTGAGGCGGAGACTACGCTGTTCCATTTCTGGCCGGCAGTATTGACTGCGAAAATCCCAAACCGGTGTTGTCCGGAGCTGAGCTTGATCGCCGCGCTCATCTGCGTTGACCTTCCGGTGTATTTTTTTACCCCGTCTACCCAAAGTTCCATGCGGTCCAGCGTTCCTGTGATTTTGCTGGAGGCCGAGACCAGTACCGGGGAAGCCGCTGAGGAACCGCTGGCCGGGGAGCAGATGTGGACGCCGTCACTCGCCGGCACACTGCACTGAAGCGGCACAACCGCCAGGGAGTTCGGTGTGGACGGAATGGTGAATGGCGATCCGGGAGCCGCAGAGATCGAGGAGGACGTAACGCTATACACGTAGAGTTTGTGCGTCGAGTTGCTGAGAGCGTAGAGATGATCGGTGTTGTCCCAGTGGATTTCGTCAATCGGAGCTGTAGTAAGAATGTCGCTGAAAGGGGTGATGGGATTCGCGCCGTTGAACCGGAAAACCTGCAGGCCGGGGGGCTGAGATCCTTGTGCGGTAACGTTTGTATCGTGCCCGCCGATCGCCAGAAACTGACCTGAGGTGGACATATTCAAGACTTCAGGATCGACCTTTGGGACAGGCATGTTGTCCGCCGTGTTGGTGGTCGAGAGGCTTCCATCGGGGGCAATCGTGAAGCTCACCAGTTGCACCGGGATGGCACTTCCGCAGGGACCGAAGTCGTCGGTTTCAGCCTGAATCATCGAGGCCATGTGATTGGTGGGGTCGGAGGTCATGTACCAGGCAAACCAACGCCAGTATTGAGGTGAACCGGGAATCGTGAGGTACTGGTTGGAGTTCAACATCATGGCGCCGCTGCTTTCGCGTTTCAACACGAAAGTATCCATTTTGCATTCGTGGTCTGCCGCCGAACTGTAGCCGAAATTGCCAGTACCGCTGAGCTTTAATGGAGTTGCGAATCCGCCGGTGCCGATCGCCTGCTGTGTTGCGTATTGTGTCGATCCGAGAAACGAGATTGCGCCAGTCCCGGAGACCTTGTAGCTTTGCAGGGCTACACAGGGTCCTTCGCTGCCACCCTGAGTGCTGTCTTCGAGTTGCACATAGACGATGTGTCCAGTGTGATCGAGCACTGCGCCGCTCGCCTTCCCGCATTCGCTGCCAGAAGAGGTGCGGGTGTCCACCTGCGAGATTTGCGCTTTAATGGCACCGTTTGATGCGACGGGGTAGACGTGTAGATTGTCGAGGCCTTGGCTGAAGAAAAGGCTGCGGTTGCTGCCGATCGCGGCACCGCCGATCGGGAAAGGCGAACCGGGCACGAGTGACACGCTGCCGTTGACGTTCGCGTGATATACGTAGACCCCTTTCGAAGTGCCCACGTAAACGTCCGAAACACGGGCCGAGGTGGGGTCGACAGTAGAGGTGCCGCTGGCCGCGGTTTGAGCAACGGTGGTGATGGGCAGGGTAGCTAAAGAAAAAGCAACAAGCAGGCTGGGTGAGCGGGACATCGGGATCCCCCGGGAGCAGCTGGATTGATGCTCAGATTCGTGTGGCTGCTCCCTGGTTGCCCTCAAGACTCGTTTCACGAAGGATCAATAGTGATCGATGGGGCGGCGCATGTGGGGTCGTGCCCGTTCTCTGTTCTGATCGGCTGCGCGGGGTTAGGACCGCCCATCCGGGTTCGGGTTATCGGCCTGCGGAGATTTCGGAGCTCATGACGCCGGTGCCGGGGACGTAGCCGGGCTGCCACTCGGCGATGGGCGCTTTGTAGCGGCAGTCGAGGCAGGTGGTGCTGGCGAAGCGGGCGGCGCAGGAGGGGCAAATCCCGCCGGTTTCGAAGGTGTCGAAGCGGGTGTTGCACTTGTTGCAGGTCCAGAAGGGGCCGAGGGGGGGAGGGGTATGGCAGCTGGGACAGGCGAATCCCTGGCGGCGTGGGATGCTTTCGAGTTTACGGAGAGCCTGGGCTTGTTTGAAGCCGCTCCAGCAATTCATTCCGGCGTAGGCGGCGATGAGTCCGGTCCAAATGGACTGGAGGTAGATGGCGAGGAGGAAAAGTCCAGCTACTCCGAAGAAGCCGAGGAAGGAAGCGACCATCAGGCTGCGGGCGCGGCCGAGCGGAAACCAGAGGAGGGAACGGAGGATCTGGCCGCCGTCGAGGGGATAGATAGGGAGGATGTTGAAGACGAGGAGGATTGCGTTCGTGGTGAGGATGGCCCCGAGCAGGCGATATTCATTGGGCATTGAATAGCGCCACTGCTCGGCGCGAGCGTAAGCGAAGGCTCCGCCAAGAACGGGCAGTAATGCGACATTGACAAGCGGGCCGGCGGCGATGCTCCAGAGGGTAGCGCCGGGGCGCTGGGGCGGGTTGACGTAGGCCACTCCGCCGAGGGGCCAGAGCATGATGGTATCGGCAGTGCCGCCGACGGAGCGGCAGGCGAGGGCGTGGCCGAACTCGTGGAGGAGGACGATGCCGAAGAGAGCCAGGTATTCGAGGATGTTCCACAGGGGCGAGCTGTAGTGGTCTTTGCGGGCCTGGATCTCGAATGCGGCAACGAGAAACCACGTCCAGTTGAGATAGACGGTGATGCCGGCAACGCGGAAGATGCGGAACGAGCCCTGGCTGGAGAACATGCAGGTAGCTTACTCGATTGCTTAGGGGCAGTGGAAAAAAGCGATTCGGGCCGGGCGGGGCGCGAAAACGCTTTCATCCAAAGATGCTAACCTTGTCTCATCGCAGGATGGCCAGGGCAGTTACAGGGTTAAAACAAGTACAAAGAACATAATTGGCAGCTGGGACGCGTTTTTTCTTGCCCCCAGTAATTTGCATCACTGTGCAAACCTAGCTTTTGTCGAGTAGGATGTGTTTTCCATGCCGAAGTCGATTGATTTTCGTCCAGTTATTCTTGCGGGTGGCAGCGGTACGCGGTTCTGGCCGCGGTCGCGGCGCGCGCGGGCCAAGCAGGTGCTGGCGCTTGATGGCGAGCGCTCGATGATTCAGCAGACGGTGGAGCGTCTGAAGCCGCTGGCATCGCATGAAAAGACGTGGGTGATCACGAACGAGTTTCTCGCGCACGAGATCGCGGACCAGCTGAAGGGAGTGCCGCGGCAGCAGATTATTGAAGAGCCGGTTGCACGGAATACGGCTCCGGCGTGCGGACTGGCTTCGTTTCTGATTGAGCGGGAGAATCCCGACGCGGTGCTGGGGGTATTTCCTTCAGATCATGTGATCGCGGATGAGCCACGGTTTTTGAAGGCGCTGCAGAAGGGCATCGGGCTGGCCGCAGCAGGCGACAACATTGTGGTGCTGGGGATCGAGCCGACGCGGCCGGAGACTGGCTACGGGTACATCGAAACCGGCGAGGATTCGGAAGAGAAGGGCGCACTGCGGGTGCGGCGGTTTACTGAGAAGCCCAATCTGCATCGTGCGCAGGAGTTTGTAGCAGCCGGGAACTACTACTGGAATTCGGGTATGTTTCTGTGGTCGGCGAAGACGCTTGCCAATGCGGTGAGGGAGCATCTGCCGGAGACGGCGCCGCTGTTGGAGAAGATTGCGAAGGCATATGGGACGCCCAAGTTTGAGGAGGTGTTCCGCGAATGGTACTCGGCTTGCGAGAACATCTCAGTGGACTATGCCGTTCTTGAGCCGCGGTCGGCAAAGGGCGAGCATGCGTCGCATTTGTATTGTGTGCCGGCGGAGTTCAGCTGGAACGATCTGGGATCGTGGGCTTCGCTCTACGAGTACCAGATGGAGACGCGTCTGCGCGGCGATGGCGACGGGAATGTTGCCGAGACGGATGGACACCTGACGATCGAGGCCGGGAATAACTACATCTACAGCCCCAAGAAGTTTGTGGCGCTGGTGGGCGTGGAGAACCTGGTGATCGTGGATACCGAGGATGCTTTGCTGATCGCGCACCGAGACCACTCGCAGGATGTGGGCAAAGTGGTGAAGGAACTGGGGCTCTCGGGGCGGGATGAGCTGATCTGAGTCGCAAAGATCCAGTTGATTGTCAGCTTACGAAAAGCAGATTCTTCGCTTACCACTCCCAGGCTGAAGACTACGCCTGGGGCCCCGTACGCTCAGAATGACAGCCTCTTTGTTGGTGAGGGTCTGAGGGACAAAACCAACAGCCTGGATCCGAGATGCAATTCACGAAGAAATTACGCGAGGGTGTGCGTAAGGGCGAGATCACGTGCACGGTGCGGATCTGGTCGCGGCTGCAGGTGCGCGTGGGCGGCCGCTACAAGATGCAGGAGGGCGAGGTCGAGGTGGATTCGATTGAGCCCATCGGGTTTCCAGATATCACACCGCAACTGGCGCTGGCGTCGGGATTCGCAGGCGTGCTGGATTTGCTGAAGGTGGCGAAGCATGGGAAGGGCGAGAAGATTTACCTGATCCGGTTTCACTATGTGCCGCCAAAGAAAACGAGATCAAAGCCGCGCAAGGTGAGTTGAAGCTCAAATCTGCATCTGAATGAACATAGGTCCGGAGTTGTAGTCCCTTAGGGGCTGAAGCCCGATCGTTTGAAAGGCTAGCGGCACATCTCAAGTCGTGCCCTCCTCGCAATACGGACGTGATTGTCGAGAGACGGCTGTTCCAAGGGAAGACTGATCTGCAATATTTATATTCTGCAAGGAGAACGACTTAGAACAAGATGGCTCATACCCAGATCAAGTTTGGAACCGATGGCTGGCGCGGCGTTATTGCCGATGATTTTACGTTTGCGAATGTGAGGACGGCAGCGGCGGCGATTGCCGCTTATGTCCACGCGCAGGAGGACCCGGCAAAGGGGATCTGCATTGGCTACGACACGCGGTTCGGATCGAAGGCCTTTGCGCGGACCTGCGCTGAGGTGGTTGCGGCGACGGGAATCAAAGTGGCGCTGGCGAATGGCATCACGCCAACGCCGGCGCTGAGCTACGCGGTCCGCGAGCGCAAGGCGGCGGGCGGAATCATGATCACTTCGTCGCACAATCCAGCGCAATGGAATGGCGTGAAGTACAAGGCGTGGTACGGAGGATCGGGGAAGCCGTCGATCATTGCGGCGATCGAGACGTATCTGGACAAGCCGGCTCCGCAGGCGAAGCAGGCAGCGGCGATTGAAGAGGTGGATTTTCTGCCGCCCTATCTGAAGGCGATTGAGAGCTTCGCGGATCTCGATCTGATTGCGAAGTCGGGGAAGAAGTTTGCGGTCGACTCGATGTATGGTGCGGGTCAGACGATTCTGTCGGAGATCTTTACGCGGATCGGGGTGGATCATGTGCAGATCCGCGGGAATCCGGATCCGCTGTTTCCGGGGATCAATCCGGAGCCGATTGAGCCGCATATTCGCATGCTGGGCGAGACCTGCGTGAAAGAGAAGTGCGATGCGGGGCTGTGTACGGATGGAGACGCCGATCGCATTGGCGCGACGGACGAGCATGGGAACTTTGTCGATCCGCACAAGATTTTTTCTGTGCTGCTGAGCTGGGTGCTCCGGCGGAAAGGCTGGCCGGGCGCGGTAACAAGGGCGTTCAACACGACGAAGATGCTGGACAGAATCGCGCAGAAGCACGGACGGGAGCTGATCGAGCATGGGATCGGATTCAAGTTTGTTTGCGATTACATGCTGGAGCGCGAGATTGTGATGGGCGGTGAGGAATCCGGCGGGATCGGGTTTCAGCGGCATCTTCCTGAGCGCGATGGGTTGCTGAATGCGCTGCTGTTGGCGAACGTAATGGCCGAGGAGAAGAAGACGCTGGGTGAACTGGTGGCGGATCTGCAGAACGAATACGGTGAACATCAGTATGGTCGCATCGATCTGCATATTCCCGATCAGCTGAAGAACGCGGCGATTGCGCGAGCCAAGGCGCTGAAGAGCGGCGATACCGCGATTGGCGGGATGGCGGTGCTGCGGCAGGAGACGCTGGATGGCGTGAAGTTCTTCCTGGATAATCCCGAGGCGAAGAGCAAGCCGAATGCGGCAGAGACGTGGATTCTGTTTCGCGCGAGCGGGACCGAGCCGCTGCTGCGGATTTATACGGAGTCGACATCGAAGGAAGCCGTAGCAAAGCTGCTGGAGAGCGGGAAGGCGTTTGCGATGGGACAGTGATCAGAGCTCTGAAGCTCTCGGGCACAAGCCATGGTGGGAGTGAGACGTGTTCATCCATATCTTTGGGTTTCGGTGGAAGGATCGTGCTACGGACGCGGATAAGGCGCGGGCGGCGCGGGAGATTCGCGCGTTTGAGGGTGCTATTCCGGGGTTGATGGATGTGTCCGTTGGAGAGAATCTTTCGCCGCGCGGGCAGGGGTACACGTTTGCGGGATTGATGCGGTTTACCGACCGTGCGGCATGCGATGCGTATGCGACGCATCCGGCGCACATGGCGCTGCTGGAGTGGCTGGTGCCGCTGATCGAGCCTGTGGAACTGGACTTCGAGGCTTAAAGGTTGTCACGCTTTCAAACCTCTTGAATGTGCTGAGGTCATCGTTCCGACCCTGAACGCGAAAAGCGCGTTTAGGATGGGGCACACCCGCGGCGCTGGATGAGCGACGTTGAGTTTTCGACCTCTCCGGTTGTGTATGTTCGGGCGGCCCTTCGGAGCGCTGGGAGTTTGATGACGAGCATCCTTGTTCCCACCCCTGCCGCAAAAGGCGCGCAAGAATGAGGCACCCGGTTGGTCACGATTGGCGTTGGGAGAGACGGCGCAGAATTCGGCGGAAGAGGCCGAGTGCGCGCCGTTGGTCGGCCGGGGAGAACTGTAGTCGACGGAGAATGAGACGAAGGTCGTGCTGATTGGCGGCCTGCATGTTCGCTGGTGAGTAATTGGCGGCGAGCATGACCTGTTGTATGAGATCGGCGAGGGCATCGAGATTGCTGGAGGTAGGACGGGGACCGGTGGTTCCGGCTGCCCTCGCGACGTCGTCTACAGCGGCTCCGGCGCGGATCGCGAGTTCGTAGAAACAGACGGCGGCGGCCTGGCCGAGATTCATGGAGGGCTGACGGGAATCGGTGGGGATCTCGACGAGATAGTGGCAGAAGGAGAGATCTTCGCGGGTGAGGCCGTGCTTTTCGGGCCCGAAGATGAGAGCGATGGCGCCGGAGCTGTCGACCTCGCTGTTCAAGCGCGATGCGATCTGGTCGAGACGGATCACGGGTTGTTCTGGTCTGCGGTGGGTGACTGTACCGGTGCCGAGGACGAACGTGCATTCGCGGACGGCTTCGGCGAGGGTAGCAACTTCGCGGGCGTTGGCGAGGAGTTCGGGAGCGCCGATCGCGGAGCGAGCTTCGCGCCAGTGGGGCTCGTAGGGAGCGACGACGGTGAGATGGGAGAAGCCGAAGTTGGCCATGGCGCGCGCGACTGCGCCGATATTGAGTGGATTGCGCGGGGAGACCAGGACGACAGAGACTCGATCGCGTTGTTGTGGAGTAAGCAACGGGATGATTGTAGAGCCTCCGTCGCTCAGAGCGGTGGGGCGGACCGGCGGGAATCGCCGCTCTTTTATAGTCGAGAGAGTATGTCTTCCCCAGATTTCGGCAGGACCGTTCTTATTCATTTCGCCGGGCACGACCGGCCCGGGTTGACGTGCGAGCTGACGGGTGCCCTCGCGCGGCACCCCGTCGTAGTTCTGGACATCGGCCAGGCGGTGGTGCATGAGGCGCTTTCGCTTGGCATCCTGGTTCGATTGACAGAACAGAGCGGTCTTGCGCCTCTGAAGGCGGAGCTGACGGCACGGGCGCATGCGCTCGATCTTCAAGTGCGATTTTCGGCGGTGCGGGCGGATGCGCTGGAGCACTGGATGCGTGGATTGCACCATCAGCATTTCATTGTGACGATTCTTGGCAGATCGCTTGGAGCGCTAGAGCTGGCGCGGGTGACGGCGATTGTCTCTGCTCACCGGATGAATGTGGACCGGATCGACCGACTGTCGGGAGAGCTCTCTCCGACGGATGCTGCGGCAAATGCGTGCGTGGAGCTTGCAGTGAGCGGAGAGGGAGAGCGCGAGGCTGCCATGCGTGCCGACTTTCTCATCGCGGCGCAGGAGCTTTCGATCGATGTTGCGTTTCAGAGGGAGAGCATCTTCCGGCGTAATCGACGGCTGTTTGCGTTCGATATGGATTCGACGCTGATTCAGGGAGAGGTGATTGACGAGCTGGCCAAGATGGCGGGTGTTGGAGATCAGGTTTCCAAAATTACAGAGGCTGCGATGCGGGGCGAGTTGAAGTTCGAGGAGAGCTTTACGCGGCGGGTGGCATTGCTGAAGGGGCTGGCGTCTGAGCGCGTGTATGCGCTGGTGAATGCGATCCCGATGGCGGAGGGAGCGGAGAGGCTGATCAGAACGCTGCGCATGCTGGGGTACAAGACGGCGATTCTTTCGGGTGGATTTACGTTTTTTGCGAATCACCTGAAGGAGCGATTGGGGATCGATTACGTCTACGCAAATGAGCTGGAGATAGCGGAAGGCGTGGTGACGGGGCGCGTGCTGCCGCCGATTGTGAATGGAGAGCGCAAGGCGGCGCTGCTGAGCGAGATTGCGGAGCGCGAGGACATTTCGCTGGAGCAGGTGGTGGCGGTGGGCGATGGGGCGAACGATATTCCGATGCTGAAAGTAGCAGGGATGGGAATTGCGTACCGCGCGAAGCCGCTGGTGCGGCAGAGTGCGCCCCAGGCGATTTCGGCGCTGGGGCTGGATGGGCTGCTGTATTTGATTGGGGTGAGGGATCGGGATTTGCATGAGGTGCGGTGAGGAAAGCCTGGACTCACTTGCGCGTCATTCGAGGCGATGTTTGCTGAGCCAGGCCGCTTGTTTGGCTGCGAGTTCGCGATCGTGTGCACGTTCTGCTTTGTCACCGATGGCGTCGCGCGGATCGAGCTGATCGTAGAAGCGCGCGAGGGTGGCGGGGTCAAGACCGTCCAGGATCTGGTTCGATACTTTTGCGAGCCGGGCCGCACATGAGGTCATGACGGCTTTTCCGAGAGCGGCTGTGGCTTGACGGGGAGAGCCGTAGTATCCGGGCCACTCTGGTTTTGCGGCGAGGGAATACAGATCATCGAAGTTGCGTCCGGTGAACGGCGTGGCAGATTTGTAATTCGGATCGACGAGTTCGGGATGCAGGAACAGGATCTGGCTGTGCTCGCCTGCGCCGGCGTGAACCGTGAAGCCATCTTCGCCGGCTGCTTTCTGGTCGAGGACTGTGGATGCGGCGTCGTAACACGCATTGACGGTGATTAGGCCGAAGAGGTGAACCATCGCACCGCCATAAGTGTCGTGGAAGAAGTCGGCCGCCTGGGTGAGGGCCTGGTTGTGCGCGGGGTCGCCGTGGTCGTGGACGATGAAGATCCAGCGGAAGCCCTGTTCGCCGAGGGAACTGGCCAGGTCCATGTAGATCGCGCGGAAGGTGGCGAGTCGGACCGTGATGGACCCGGCGAAATTCCATTTGCCTCCCATGCAGTTGGCGCCGCAGAAGCCGAGGGGAATTTCGGGAAAGATGACGACCGTCCAGCCGGGCCGCGCCGCTAGTGACTGCGCCAGTTGTTCAGTGTAGTAGCGATCGGCGTAACCGTCGGTGTAGACGGGAAGGTAAGGGCCGTGTTCTTCGAGGATGCCGCCGGGGATAAGGACGATGGTCCTGGCGTGATCGAGCCTGGCGATCTGCGGGCTGGTGAGGTCAGCTAGATGGAGGATCTGGGCAGACGCAACGGTGGAGAGAAGCAGAGTGCAGAGGGCGATGCGGAGAGTGAAGGCTCTCATTTCGACTCCTGGCGACGGTGCCGAAGGCGTGTTTGAGTTCGAGAGCATCTTGCAGCGCTCGAGAGCAAAAAAGCAACTGCGGGTCTCTCCGCTCTCTGCGGTCGGTCGAAATGACAGTCGTTGCTGGTGGTGTAGGGATTGCGGTGGGGGCTGGTTGTTGAGTTGCTACACTGCAAGCACGTATGGTTCCCGATAGGGATTCAGGTGATCAGGATTTGCTGAGGCGCGAGATTGAGGAGCTGTGTGCGACGGCTCGGCAGTGCTATGCGCGCGGGTGGGTTCCGGCGACGAGCGGGAATTTCAGTGTGCGAGCGGGAGATCGTGTGTTCATCACGGCAAGTGGGCTGGATAAGGGAAGGCTGACGCCGGAGGATCTGCTGGAGATTGACATGAATGGCGCGGTGCTCAGCGGGAAGAGGCGGCCTTCTGCGGAGACGGAACTGCATCGAGTGATCTATGGTACGCGCCAGAATGTCGGGTCAGTTTTGCATGTGCATAGCGTTTGGAACACGCTGCTGTCGGGCAGATTTGAGGGCGACTGCGACGGATTTATCGCGCTGCGCGGATATGAGTTGCTGAAGGGGCTTGCGGGTGTGACGACGCATGAGCATGAGGAGCGTGTGCCGATCATTGCGAACACGCAGGAGTATGCGGTTCTGGCGGAGAAGTTGAGGGCTACATTGGAGGAACATGGGGCGGCGCATGGAGTTTTGTTGAGTCGACATGGGCTTTATACTTGGGGTGAATCGGTGGCTGAGGCCCGTCGTCACCTGGAGGCACTCGAGTTTCTGTTCGAGGTAGAGGGGCGGCGGGTGTTCGGCGGTCTCTAGTTCCCATGTCTCAGAATCGAGACATGGGGCACCCAGAGTAGTTTTGGTGCTGACGTTTGTCGATCCCACCCTAAACGCAAAAGCGCGTTTAGGATGGGGCACCCAGAGCCAGACAAGAAGGAGTGCAGGTCATGGCAGTTCTTCGCTTTCCTGAAACGGATCAGAAATTTGAAAACGAAGCTGCGATTCACACCGAGCTGGCGGCGATGGGGATCGATTATGAGCGGTGGAGTCTGGATCGCGTGGGAGCAGATGCTTCGGCAGAGGATGTGCTGAGGGCGTACGCGAGCGAGATCGAAGAGATGAAGCTGCGAGGCGGGTACGTGACAGCCGATGTGATCGACGTGATTCCGGCTACGCCGAACCTCGATGCCATGCTGGCGAAGTTCGATAAGGAGCACACGCACTCGGAGGATGAGGTGCGTTTCATCCTGGCGGGACGCGGCATTTTCTTTCTGAATATCAATGGCAGGGTGGCGTCAGTAGAGGTTGGGCCCGGGGACATGCTGCGCGTACCCAAGGGAACCACGCACTGGTTCACGCTGTGCGAGGATCGGCGGATTCGGGCGATCCGCTGGTTTCAAAACACAACCGGTTGGACGCCGGAGTATACGAGCTCGGGCGTGGACAAGGGCTATCAGCCGCTGTGTTTTGGTCCGACGTACGTGGGGGTGCACGTGGAGACCGGCATTCGCGTATGACTCTGAAAAGTCCGAAGCTCTTTCTGCTGGATATTGAAGGTACGGTTGCGCCGATGTCGCTGGTGTATGACGAACTATTTCCGTACGCGCGCGCGCATTTTGAGAGCTATCTGCACAGCCACTCGGGCGAACAGGGAGTCGTCAACGACCTGACTGCGCTGGCGGAGGAGAGTGCGGCGGAGACAGATCAGGGAGCGCCGAAGTTTGCGAATCCGGGGTTCTGGGATGAGGCATTGCCTTATCTGAACTGGCTGATGGATCACGATCGGAAATCGACCGCGCTGAAGAGCCTTCAGGGGCGTATTTGGAAAGGCGGGTTCGAGCGGGGCGAGTTGAAGGGGACGCTGTTCGAGGATGTGCCTGCGGCTCTGGAGCGGTGGTCGGGCGCGGGGCATGTGGCGATCTATTCGTCGGGATCGGTGGCAGCGCAAATGCTGCTGTTTCGGTATTCGAGCTTTGGCGATTTAACGGACAGGATTTCGGGGTATTTCGATACGCGCACGGGGAAGAAGACCGCGGTGGCAAGCTACGTGTCGATTGCGAATGCGATGGATTGCGAACCGCGGCAGGTGATGTTTTTCTCGGATACGATCAGGGAGCTGGATGCTGCGCGCGAGGCCGGCTGCCACACGCGGATTGTGATGCGCGAGGGGAATGCTCCGGTGGACGACGCGCACGGGCATCGCAAGATCAAGTCGTTCGATCTGCTTTAGTGAGTTGAGGCCATCGCACTGGTATGCGATGGATCGAGGGGAATGCGGAGCGTTCCGACCCTTCCTGTTGTCAAATCGCGGACACCGGCTTCGAGATAGACGGGCACTTTGGGCAGATCGATCTCGATGTGCGCGGGGATGCCGGAACGCTGGATGGCTGTATAGAGGTCTGGCGTAAGCTGCATATCCTGCGTACCGCCGTTCCAGTTGACAGCCTTGCCGGTGCGGTCGAAGGCGAGCAATTCGATTTCGACTTTCCCGGTGTGGGTGTTGTTGGGACCGGAGGCAAGGGCGACGTCGTTCCAGCGGATCATGAAGTCGACGCTGTAGCGGGTGGTGGGTCCGGCGAGACTGGCATTCTTTCCTGCTGGATGGGCGTTGGGCACGGGCTGTGGTGAAGCAGGGGCAGCGCGAACGCCGAAGAGAAGCTGGGTGGCGTTAGGCGATCCGGGGCGCAGGAGCGAACGGAGCGGATCGGTTTCTGAATGCTGCGGAGTTTTCGCGTCTTCATCGGCGTTGTAGCCGCGACGGTAGGCGAGCTTGTATTTGTATTCGGGGACTTTGACTTCGATCGAATGGTACTTTCCGTCCATCTTTTTGTTGGCCGGCGTGTAGACGATGGAGTAGTAGTGAGCGCCGTCGGCGATGGAGTGGCTGATGGCGGTGTCGAGATCGTTGGTGTTGTAGATGGCTTTGCCGCCGGTGTCGGAGGCAAGCTGGTTCATGGAGGCGATTTCGGAGGCGCGTGCATTGGCGCTGTCGTTGAAGACTGCATTGCCGGCGACGGTCGACATGTTGCCGACAGGTGCAGCGGAAGCGGGCGAGCGGTTGTCTGACGAAACGATGTCGTCGGTCATCACGCCGTTGGCATAGACGGGATAGACGGCGACGCGCGCGGCGGTAAGGAGGTCGGCGGCTTTGCGGATTTCCTTGAGCTCGATGCCGTTGTCAGCAGCATCCTGGCGCTGATCGAACTTGGGAAGGATAACGATAGGGAAGTCGCCTGCAAACCAGATGAGATTTTTGCGTCCGGGCACAGCGGAGAGGTAGCGGGCCACGTCGGAGATGGCTTCGAGAGTCATGCGCGCGCGATTGGCATCTTTATAGCCCTGGTAGTTCGCGAAGGCATCTTGGACAGCGCTGAGGGCTGAGATGGGTGTGGTTGGATTGCTCCATCCGGGCCCGGATGGTCCGTTGCCGCCAGTAGGCGCAGCGGTCGTCGTGGTGCTCCCGGGACTGGGCGCGTTGCTCCCCATAAAGGCCATGAGTTCCTGGAAATCGGCGACTTCGCTCTTGGTGACCGCCGAAGCGCTGATCCCTGGCGCGGTTTGCTGAAGTGCCGCTTCGCGAAGAAGGGTGGCGTCGCTGGTGAATCCTTGAACGATGTTCAGGTTCTTGTTCAGGACGAAGATGGCGATGCGCGTACCGGGTTTGACGTGGTTGAGGTAATTGAGAATCTGATTGCGGGCGTAGGAGATCATCTGCGGAGGCGTGTTGAGGCTGTCGAGCAGCAGCACATTTACCGCATCGTCTTCGGGGGCAGGGGGAACGTTGGTGTAGACGTTGGGCGGCATCTTGGGGATCGGCTGCAGCGCGCCCGGGGGAAGGATCTTCGCGGTGTGCTCTTCGAAGAAGTCGATGGTCTGCGGCTTGCCGTCTTCGAAGATGCGGAAGTCCTCTTTGCGCAGCGCAGGAACGGGCTCGCCTTTTCCGTTGTCGACGACGACGTCGACTATGACGGCGCGTGTGCTCGTCTTGAAGACGGGAGTTGGCGCGGAAGATTGCGCGGGCTGCGCGAGGGTGTGTGTTGACGGGAGGAGTAAGGCAGGGAAGATGAGAGCCCAAAAACAGCATGTGAATGCTTGAGTTCGAACGGTGCGGACCATAGAGAGCTCCAGGGTTCTTATCAGCTGGGACGGTGAGATCCGGGCTGCGGTTTCGCGCAGGGAAACAGGTTGCGGGAATCGCTGGAGCGAAATTGTACTATCGGGATGAATGTACTTGCCGAATACAGCGACGACGGCGTTGAACGAGATCCGGAATGCGGCGATTGTGCGGTTTTCCGTTCTGGCGTTGAGCTCGATCTTCTTTCTGGTGGATCCGTTCGCAGCGATTCCCAGCTTTCTGGCGATCACGGACGGCGTGGATGCGGCGCGCAGAAAGCGTATGGCGCGGAAGGCTTCGATTACGTGCTTTATCGTGCTGACGAGCTTCGGGCTGGCGGGGCAGCTGATCTTCAAGATGTTCGGTATTACGCTGCCGGCATTTGAAATTGCGGGCGGGCTGATTCTGTTGCTGATCGGGCTGGACATGCTGGAGGCGCGGCGATCGCCCACGCAGGAGGCCCAGGGCGATACGGAAGAGGGCGCAGCCAAGGAGGACGCAGGCATTGTGCCGCTGGGCATCCCCATGCTGGCCGGGCCGGGAGCGATCTCGTCGGTGATGGTTCTGGTGGGGACCGTTCCAGGCTTGTGGCACTGGGAGATGGCGGCGATTTTGGCATCGATCACGATCACCTGCGTTGTCAGCTATCTGGTTCTGGCGGGTGCGGGCCGGGTAAAGACGGTGCTGGGGGAGACGGGGATTCGGATCTTGGTGAGAATTATGGGGTTGCTACTGGTGGCGCTGGCGATGCAGTTCTTCGTGAATGGGCTGACAGATCTGGGGATTATTTCGAAGCCGTGAAGTTGGGAGCGTGCCCTGCGCGCGGTTAGCGGAGTTAGCGTGCTTCGCAGGTTAGCTGGTACATGGTTTGACGGAGAGCTTGCGGTTAACTGATCTGGAGCGGCTTTGAGGGGCTTTCCCACAGAAACAAGGGCCTTTCCACAGGGCAGGTGAGTTGCAGGATATGCGTGTCGTTGGTATTCTCAGGAAGTCGCGAAACGGTGCTAAGAACAAGGCGATTCGCGAGTTGCACTGAAGAGTAGCCTGTGTTACTCTTAAAAAGTTGCAGATGTAGCAGTGGAGCCTCCCGGTGGCCAATGTGGCCTGCCCTGCAAGGGAAGTGGGAAGCCGGTTCGTAGGGTGGACGAAGTTGCGTTAGGCGCACCGTTAACCCCTGTAGGGAATCCCGCAGAGAACAAAACCATTGCATGACCCAGGAGGCGAGTCCTCTTGTGCGCGCGAAATGCGCGGGGCGATTTAGTCGCTGGTTGCTGTTTGAAATTTTGCGCAGTGCGACCTTCTACGATGGGTAATTTCCATCGCTACGTCGATCGAATTAGGCAGGAAAACCTGCCTGCTGTAGATGTGAAGTTACAAGCTTGATTCTAAGAAAATCGCAGCTTGACATGACATCGGAACTTCGATAGGTTTAGAAGGTTCGCGCAAAAATGCCAGACGCTGCAATGGAATGCAGATCTGGTTAGCGCATTAAGTTCGAGGACAACCCCGACGTCACAGTCCGGGCCTCGATCCAAAAGGGGCACCGCTCAGGCGGACCGCTCTTAAAGGATCTTTGACAATAAGGTTGAACGTGCCAGTCGTGAGAGTCGATCAGGTTTGGCTTGATCATTCTCACAAGGTAAGTAAGACGTCTGCGCAGTGATGCGCGGACGAGTCGATCTCTCTCTGACCTCCGTCG
>Ga0207654_10000059_pt1 | contig 75594 bp, 73 predicted proteins | sample KBSC64metaG_FD_184355 | JGI IMG/M metagenome (GOLD analysis project Ga0207654, IMG submission 184355) | Corn rhizosphere microbial communities from Kellogg Biological Station, Michigan, USA - KBS C6-4 metaG (SPAdes) (version 2) | ecosystem: Host-associated > Plants > Roots > Rhizosphere > Soil... | reverse complement strand
CCAGTTAAACTCTCTGAGGGAAGGACGACATCGCCCTTGACGAATTTCCTCGCCTTCAGGAGCAAAATTGGCTTCTTTTCGGATCTTTTCTGGGGTCAGTGAATCTACCAATTTTAGAACTCCTTGAAATGGCTGCTCGTCATTTCGACTCAGTAGCGTCACGTTGTATTCTTTATCGCTCTCTCCACCCTTGGTATTAGTAGTAGTTGTTGTTGTAGAGGTGGTGGTGGTGGTTGTCGAAACGGCCAAATCCTGGCCGAACTCTCCATAAAATGGCCGCACTCAACTGCCGTGAATCCGCGCACATAGAAAAACTTCTAAAAACTATATCCGGGGCATAAATTGGCCGAGATCTCCAAGGCAGCGAATATCCTGGCCTGGAAACTTCGCTCGTTAGCGTTGGCAGACGGTAAGGGCCTATAGCTCAATCGGTTAGAGCAGAGCACTCATAAATGCTTTGGTTCCAGTTTCCCGATAGCTATGCCTTACCGGTTCGGTTCGACAAAGTTCGATACACCCCGTCCGCACGATCGCTATTTGCTCGCCCGATTGCTCCATCGACGCCCGGAGCAGATCGCCTAATAATGCTGATGCAATAATGCAGTCAGTCCATAGATTTGAATTCTCAGCCTTCAATTCTGTTGGGTATCAGAGCGCACAATGATCTATCGCTTTGGAATATTTGAGGTAGACACCACGGCGGGCGAGCTGAGGCGGAAGGGCTTAGTTGTGCGAATTCAAGACCAGCCCTTTCGGGTCCTGGCCGCGCTGCTTGATGCTCAGGGCCGGACCCTTTCCAAAGAGGACCTTCGTACACAGGTCTGGAGCAGCGATATTCATGTTGAGCTGGACGGAGCTCTTTCGGTGGCTGTTGCCAAGTTGAGAGAGGCTCTTGGCGATAATGCGACGAATCCCAGGTTCATCGAGACGGTCCCGAGACGGGGTTACCGATTCATCGCCGTAGTGGAAACCATAGACACAGCCAAGAACGCAGACTCCGCACGAGCTGTAAGCGCTGCAACCCTACCTGTTGAGCAGAGACTTGACGACGGCCCGCGTCGCCACAAGAGTGCTCTTCGCAATTTAGCGGTGACGGGAGCGCTGGTCTTGCTTGGTGTCTTCGCTACCTATATATGGATGCGGACGAAGGCAGGGGAGCGGCCGATCCACAGCCTGATCGTCGCGGACTTCGTGAATACGACAGGGGATTCGGTCTTCGATGGCTCGCTGCGTCGTGCAGCGATTGTGCAGCTTTCGCAATCCCCTTGGCTGCATGTCGAGTCAGATCGGGCAATCGATGATGCGCTGCAGGGGTTAAGCAGGCCGCCGGCGCAGGGGCACTTAACACCCGAGATGGCGCGACAAGCATGCCAACCTTTGCAGGTGGATGCGGTTCTATCCGGCTCGATCAGTCGGCAAGGCAGCGACAACTACTTGATCTCTCTGGATGGACATCGCTGCGGCGATGGCGAGCGCTTGAGCCATGCGTCGACAGAAATCAAGGGGCGCGATCAGGTGTTGGGAGCACTGGGACGCATGCTGGTGGGAGTTCGGCAAGACCTCGGTGAGTCGGGCGATACCAGGCAGCGGTTCAACGTTCCGATTGAGCAGGCTACCACCGACTCGCTGGAAGCGCTGAATGCCTACCGCGTTGGGTATGACCTGCGCAGCCGCGGCCGCTCGCAGGAATCGATTCCGTACTTCAAAGCGGCGATCGTTTTGGACCCGCAATTCGCAATGGCTTACGAGCAACTCGGTTCCGTGTACACGAACATGGGTGAGGAGAAGACGGGTGCCAGCTACGTGCAGAAGGCCTTCGATTTGCGCGGACGAACCACGGAGCCAGAGCGCTACTTTATCTCAGGCCGGTACTTCGATGTGGTGACCGTCGAGGTCGAAAAGTCCATATCGATCTATCGTCTCTGGCATGACATCTATCCGCGCGAGTGGACTCCGGCCAATGCCCTTGCCAATGATCTCAATCTCGTTGGCCGCTACCCGGAAGCCATTGCCGCCGCACAGGAGGCTGTGCGCCTCGAACCCAATCATTCGTTTGGGTATACCAATCTGGCGATCGCGCTGCTGGCAGACAATCGCTACACAGAGGCGCAACAAATATGCAGTGATGCCATCGCTAAAAACCGCGTGACGAGCGCACTAAGGCGCGTGAACTTTCAGCTGGCGTTTTTAAGCGGCGATCCGCAACGCACTCAGGCAGCCTCGGAGGGCATGGATAAAGACGTCGATGATTCGTTTACGTTGGCTGAAGCGAAGTTTGCCGAGGGCAAAGTGAAGGAAGCTAAGCGGCTGTTCGCGGCATCAGCTGCACTGGCACGCAGCAACGGCCTTCCCGGAATTGAGGCAACCGACGTGAGCGGCGAGGCCATCGATCTGGCACTGATAGGTGAAAAAGAGGAAGCGCTCCGCCTAGCCAGAGGATCCGTATCTGCCGATGCCGGCGAGCTTGGATACGCGCAGCCCATGGTGGTGCTGGCAATGTTCGGAACTCCGGAAGAGGTTGCCGAGATCGGACAGCAGATGGATCGTACCTATCCTCAGTCGGAATACAACACCAGAATCTACTGGCCCCAGACGAATGGCCTTTTGGCGCGCCGGCGTGGCGAAACGGCTGAGCAGATTTTGAACACGATGGCTCCGGCCGTCTCCTACGAACTTGGACAGGCGGCCGTCCTTCTGCCGGTGTACATCCGGGGGACTGTATTGACGGAGGCCGGAGAAGGAACGAGAGCGGTGCAAGAGTTTCAGCGCCTGCTGGATCACCGCGGCGTGGATCCAACTTCGCCGCTGGTGCCCTTGGCGCACCTTGGACTTGCCCGAGCGCATTATCTGACCCATCAGACCAGCGAGAGCTGCAGTGAGTATCGGGAGTTTCTGCGCGAGTGGGAGCACGCAGATGCGGGGGTGCCGATTCTGGGTGCCGCGCGCTCCGAATCTGCCGCCAGGTGCCCCCAACGTTAGTTCGGGCTCGCTCGCTCGCCTCCTTAAGATTCCGAGCGTGCAGTTAATGTTCCCTTCTAACTGACAGTCTCTCCGTTGCTTAACAGTTTGGAAATGATCAATCTCCAATCTCGTTGACGCTAGCCGATTTCCGGTGCTTGATAGTCCACGTGTGACGCCCTCCCCTTTTCCAGCGTTCATGATCAAGCAAACCTGAGGTCGTAATTATGAGCAACTTTGCTGTCACTGCGGTGCCGATCTCATCGCCATCACGGAGTTTTGCGGCGCGTGCGGCGCAAGACAGAACGGTCCGGCATCTCTGGCCTGGCCCCACCGGTCCCTCCAGAGGTCCGGATTCCAACCGACCATTCTCGGGCAGCCACCACGCAAGTCGGTTGTTGCCGTAAACCTGGAGTCTCGATTTGAGGAACTGTCATGACCTTTTGTGAGATCTGTGGAACTGCTCTTCCTGAGAGTGGCGCAGCGTGCGTAACATGCGCCAGCCGCGCTGCGGGGAGTATAGCCGCCGCTACGGTTCCAGACACTGCCAACGACGGTCTTCAACCGAATGCCGCCGCCGCGCTCGCATACGCCGTCGGGCTGATCACCGGCGCCCTCTTCCTCGTGATCGATCCCTACAAGCATGACAAATATGTGCGCTTCCACGCCTACCAATCGATCTTGTTCAACGTTGCCTGGATCGGGCTCTGGATCGTCTGGATGATCGCAGGACTTGTCCTCGGTGCCGTAACCAAAGGGCTTTTCTTTCTCCTTGAGCTACCCGTGAACCTGTTGCTCGCTCTTGGCGGATTCATTCTCTGGATATTGCTGATGTACCGCGCTTATCAGGGTAGATATTTCAGCCTGCCTTTCATTGGGACAGTCGCCGCCAACAGGGCGGACGGCTAAAACGATCCGCGAGAAGAGACGGTGCGAGCCATGCCTTTTCCAGCACAGAAATTCGAGGGCCCAGTTCCAATTGCCTTGGTTCTGCGGCGGCGGGGTGTCACTGGGGATAGGCTCGCCCCCGCCGTCATAAATCCATTCGCCGGCAACACGCAAGAGCCGGCCAGATATGTTTCGGGACGCGGGTTCTCCGCTTGTTGGTAATCAGCCAGCCTTGGTGCGCTCGGGAGAGAAGACAATGAGCAAGTTTTGTGGAACGTGCGGATCGCCGTTGAGCGATGCCCAAAAATTCTGCGGAAAATGCGGATCGGCCAATCAGCCCCCGCAACAGACGTCGGCCCCGGCAGTTGCAGAACCCAGCGTTCCTCCGGCCCCGGCCGCCTACGCCCCAGTCGCACAGCCGCAACCGGTTGGTCCTTCATCCCCCGCGCCCCATCAATCCAACGCTCTTCTCAAGATAGGCGTCGCCGCTGTGGCAATCATCTTTGTTGGAGGAGTTGCGGCGCTGGGAGCCGTGTATTACGTGGCTCACAAGGTGAAGGAGAAGGCCCAGGTCGCCGCCCGACAGGCACTCGCTGAAAAGGCATCTTCCTCTCCCGGCGGACTGGCCGATCTCCTCCAGAAGGCAACCGCATCTGCGTCCTCTAACGATGCCGACAGCGACGGATTCAAAGGAGATCCCTGCCGCTTTCTCAGCAAAGAAGATGTATCCCGCGCGGCCGGCATCGAGATCATCCGTACGGAGGCAAAGGATGCTGGCTGCGGCTATTTCGCTAAAGGCGATCCAGCAGACATCGCCTCCCGTCACATGACCTCGATGGTCACAAGCCAGGCCAAAAGCAATGGTACAAATCCCACTCCCGAGCAGACAAAAATGATGCAGCAAATTACCGGCGCTTTCTTCAAGCAGCAGGAATCCTCTGACAAGCGTTTTGCGAAGGTTGTGGCAACCGGCGAGGTTCTCGTCCTCACGGTCAGCTTCAGCACCGGCAACGCCGAACTCGAAATGAAGATGAACCGTGCGGCTTTCAACCACGTAACGGGCGGCAATGCTGGCGGCAAGACTACCGATCAAACGGCATCAGGAGATCTGGACGGTATTGGTGACGACGCCTATGAGATGGGCGGAAGCGGCTTCATCTTTCGTAAAGGCCAGACCGTGGTCCACATGATGTTCCTCCAGTGTCCATGCGATGCCAATGCGATGAAGCCGCTCGCCGTGAACATAGCGAATCAACTCTGAAACCAGAACCGGAATTGAAAAGGGAGAATTCTCATGAGCTTCTGTCAGAACTGCGGACGGCTCCTCGCTGAAGGTTCGTCTGCTTGTCCAATCTGCGCCTCTTCCGGACCGGCTGCGGCAGTTGCCGCTCCGGCGCCCGCTTCAGCGGGACTTCAACCGACCGCCGCCGGAGCTCTTGCCTATCTTGCAGGATTCATCACCGGCATCATCTTTCTGCTGATCGATCCCTTCAAGGCAGACCGCTTTGTACGCTTCCATGCTTTCCAGTCCATCTTCTTCAACGTTGCGTGGATTGGCCTTTGGATCGTCTGGATGATCGCGGGAATGGTGCTCGGCGCTGTCACCAAGGGGCTGTTCTTTCTTATCGAACTCCCGATCAATTTGCTGCTGATGATCGGCGGCTTCTGCCTCTGGGCTTTTCTCATGTACTGCGCCTATCAGGGCAAGACCTTCAAGCTCCCGGTCATTGGCCCACTCGCGGCGAAACAGGCGGGGCTGCAGTAAGGCAGAGTGATGAGATCGGGAGGTCGTTCATGAAGCAAGTCATCGGGCCGGCTCGAGAAGCAGTGCATTGCACATTGTTGGTGGCGAGCCTGTGCATTGCGATCAACGGCTGTCACTCCACGAATGCTCCAACTACGGCGAGCAAAAGCGAAGCGTCGCCGTCAAGCACGGGCGAACCCAACCCGGCGCAAGATCCGGTGGTAGCGAAAGCATTCTCGCCGGCGGCTCTCCAGGGTGCAGTCATAGGTCGGCCCGTGGATCCTCACTCGTTGAGCGAGTCGGAGCTTCGATTTGGCCGCGCACCTAAACGCACACCGGACGTCACCTATCAGAGTGACGTGCTGATCATGGAAGATGGAGACAAAGCGCTGCGATCGATGAGCGCGGACGGCATCACCTGGCACTTCGACGCTAACGCAAAGGACGTCGATCAAATCCAGGAAGGCAAGGTCATCTTCGCTACAGAACGATGCGTTGGGCGAGTACTTGGCGTGCAACGCAACGGAAACGACGTCGCTGTACAACTTGGCCCCATACAGATCACTGACGTCATCAAGCAGGGTCATTTCGCCTACGAGCAGCCGCTCGATCTCAATTCACTGATTGCTGTTCCAGCACCCAATTTGCCTTGGATCTCCACTAAAGGAGGCCAACAAGCCTCCTTCGAATCGAACCAGGGCCATCTGGTCTCCGCGACCTTCGCGATCATTGGGCCAGACGGCACCTGGCATCCGTTTCGCGAGCAACACGCAAACGCTCGAGGACGTCTTGTCGACACCGTGCTTCACTCGCGAAGCCATCATCGAATGCGTGCTCTTTTGGCTCCCGCGTCCGGGTGGGTCTACCAACCGGCATCTGGAGCACCTCAGGCCCCAGGAGTCCCAGCGGGAGTGCCGGACCCCACAAATGTTCCTGCCGCTCCCAATCCTTCCATCGGCGATCTACCCAACGTGGACATCACCGGCTTGAAAGTATCGCCCTGTCTCGGGGGATGTAGTGGTATTGGCGTGAAACTCGGCTATGACAAGAATGGAATCAAGGTAAATGCATGGGTAGCATTTCATCTCAGTAGTCCATCCCTGCATTTCAACCTCGATGTTTCAAGCAGCGGCATACGCACAGCAGCTATTGAGCTGAAGGGTGCGGCGGGGTTCTCGTACCACTTCGATACAGGCACGACCCAGGAATTCAACGGAAACATCAATCAATTGGGGATGTGTCCGGTCGACCTAAGCATTCCTGTCGGCGGTTTCGGGGTACCGATATCGATTCATCTCATCCAGAGCCTCTCACTGAAGACTGCGTTCAGCGCGCGTACGTCCGTCCTCTCTGAAAACGGAGACTATACTGCTCGCGGCAACATTCAGGTCGGGTACATCGACGGCACCTGGGGAGGTGGCACCCCCATCATGTCGATGGACAGAAACCTGGCGAATGGTGTGAGCGGAATCTCGATGGGTATCAACTCCCTCGTCTTCGGGATCCGGCAGGAAGTTCTTGTGGGAATCGGCATGTTCGGCTTCGCAACCGGACCTTATGCGGCCGTCTCCACCAGCTTCACCGCCCTGAAGCAGGCATCCGAGGCCCTGACAGATTGCCGGCAGGCAACGTTCACGATGAGTTTGTCTGCCGGTGTTGGATATTCGCTGCCCAAGCCTTTGGTGAGCGTCTTCAACTTCTTCTTGCGCGCGCTACATGCGAAAGAAATGCAGGACATCGGCTCCATCGTCGAAATGAAGCCAGTGGAATTCGTCAACATGGTCAACCAGATTCCATCGGGCTGCGCCAGTTCGGACAAAAAATGACTTACTGCACACATTGCGGCGCGCGTGCTTCAGCCGGCATCCAGTTCTGCACGCACTGCGGCGCGCCCATCAACACTGACGCGCAACCGGGCGCGCCGAGCGTGTCGCCTCAACCCGCTGAGCCTGTCGTCGCCCAACCTCCAGCAGCAACTGAATGGCAAAGCACGCCGGTTGCGCCGGTCCAACCGCTCGCGGCGACGAGGAAGAGCAGTTCCATGCCTGCCGTGCTGATCGTGCTGGGAGTGCTCGCGCTGATTGCGGTTCTTGGCATCGGCGGGTTGGTGTATGCCGGTTACAAAGTGAAACAAAAGACTTCCGCATTCCTGCACAAATCGACGCCTGACGCAACCAGTCCCGATGCGCAACCGTCCGCTCCGGCTGCTAGTCCGGATGAGAGCAAGCCCGGATCGCCGGCCGCAAGCCCTGCGGACGATGCAGGGGGATTGCTCGACGGTCTCTCGAAGATGCTTGGCGGCGGAGACGATGAGGGAGATCCGGTCCAGCCCGTCAACGAAGCGACTCCGGTGGAACCGTGTGCGCAAGCTCCCTTTTCTTCGCAAGCCGCCGCGAAGATTCCGTTACGTGAAGGAACGATCATCACGACGGCCTGGGGAATCAAAACCGGAGATGTAGAAAATCGCATCTCCGTCGGTTCCTTTACACCTGCTTCGTTCACGCAGGACCAGAAGACTGAGTCCTACACAGACGACTTCAACCATACCTGGGCAGCGACTGACTTTCAGGACACCGTCTGCAATGACGATCTTGCGTCCGCCAGTACCTACATGACGGTTACATGGAGTCACATTCCGCACCTCATCCATGGGGTGACTCGACTTCGGCTGTCTGAGAAATCCTTTCAAGAGGGAAAAAGTTCCGGGCACTTCACTCTTCGCTATGGCGATATCGTGCCCCTGCAGCAAGGTGCGAAGCCCACCTATGAGGAAGGCCTTCTCAGGCGAGTAGAACCTCAGGATGTTTCTTATCCCATGATCGTGAACGATCAACGGGTCACTCTCCCTGCTATTCACTTCGCCGGCATTATGACAACGGTAGGTAAGAGCCCAGTTCCCAAGAAGAGGCGGCCGTTCCACAGCGAAGCCGAGATCTATGTCATCGACGACCCTGTGGATCCGCTCGTGCTTTTGTGGAGACTGAAAGACCCATTGTTTAACGGCGGCAGATTCAGAATCGAAGTCGTGAAAATCGAATACAAGGTGCCGCAACCCATCAACCTTGTCGAGAAGCAGCTTTCCGAGGACAAGCGCGCCATCACCTACGGCATCTACTTCGATTTCAATAAGGACACCATCAAACCGGAATCCGACCCCGTGCTGAAGCAGATCGTTCAGGCGATGAAAGACCATCCGGACTGGAAGCTGACCGTCAATGGTCACACCGACAACATAGGCGGCGACGCATACAACCTCGACCTTTCCAAGCGCCGCGCCGCAGCGGTCAAGCAGGCTCTCGTTACCCGTTTTCACATAGCTCCCGATCGCCTTTCTACAAACGGCTACGGCCAGTCGGGCGCGATCGATACCAATGAAACTCTCGAAGGACGTGCACGTAACCGCCGCGTGGAACTTACTCGCGAATAGGACTGATCTTTCCGCCAACCTTCCCCAAGGAGAATGAAATGACTGCCAAATGGTCCCCCATTTTAGCTGCCGCGGCTGTTCTGCTGCCGCTCGCACATGCTGACATCACTTATCAGGAGACAACCAAAATCACCGGCGGCTCTCTGAAGCAGATGCTCAAACTTGCTGGTGCATTCAGTTCCCAGGCCAGGCAGGCCGATTCCACCGTGGTGACTACGGTGACCATCCACGGTAATCGCATGGTCCGATCGAATCCCCATCAGACCGACATCATCGATCTCGACCAGCGGTCCATCACGTTCATTGATCACGACAAGCACAGTTACTACGTCATGACCTTCCAGCAGATGCAGCAGGCCATGACAGATGCGATAGCCAAGGCGAAGGAACAGAGTGCTGCCAACCCTGCCCAGCAGCCGGCATCCAATGACGGCCAGATGGACTTTGATGCTCATGTCACCTCAAATGGGACGACACGTGTCATTGACGGTCTTCAGGCAAAGGAAGCTCTCGTCACCATCACCATGCTTGCGAATGCGAAGGCCGACGACGGTACTCGCGTCAATGCCGGCATGGCCGCCACCAGCGAAATGTGGCTGGTCCCGGAAATCCCCGGCATGGATGAATTGCGCGCCTTCGAACAACGCATGATGCAGGAACTCTCCATCGACGTGACCGCCAACCAGATGTCTGGACTGTTAGCCGCACAGCCGGGGGGCACAGAAGCGCTGGCCGACCTCAAGAAGGAAGTTTCGAAAATGCAAGGTTTCCCGGTCCTTCAAGTCACGCGTGTCGGTGTATCACCGGATGGAAAACCTCTTGCGGCTCCCTCTGTTGCGCCTCTTCCTGCCGACAAAGGCAATTCTTCAACAGCCGGAAACGTCACGCGCGAAGTAGCCACTGATACCGGAACACAGGCTGCCGGCAGCGAAGTGGGCAAGCTCGGCACCTTCGGCCGCGCGCTCGGAAGCTCCAGCCTTGGCGCATTCATGCGGCACAAGCCTCAACCCAAGTCCGAACCGCAACCGACCACTGGTAGCGACGCTGCAGCCGGTGTTCTGCTCGAAAGCCAGACCAGCGTCGATCATTTTTCGACAGCACCGGCTGACGCAAGCAGCTTCGCCGTTCCAGCTGGCTACAAGCAGGTCACCTCACCGATGCCCAAGAATGCGAAATAGTCGTGCCCTCTTTCAGGCGTTGCACGGAACTGCCGTGCGTTTCAACCCACATCCTCATGGAGGTTCATTTCATCATGCGAATCCTTATCGGTATCGTGCTGCTATGTACTGCTGCATGTGCATGCGGCCAGACGCTCCCCATCAAAGAAGGCCTCTGGGAGAACACTGTTCTTGATGACGACGGTTCTGTACTCACGCGATCTCTCGATTGCGTCACGCAGAAGAGCATCGCCGAAATGATTATCAAGGCCAACAAGCACCCCGGCTGCACGGTCACTGGCCAGAATATAACCAGCCATAGCATCACAGTCGACATCTCCTGCACCCGGCCCCATATTCAAACCAGCGCGCACAGTGTGCTTGAACTCCTTGATTCCGCACACACCCGCGGCACCACCACCCTGAAGATGTCGATCAATGGGAAATCAAACGAAACCACCAAGAAATCTACTGCGCGCTTCGTCAAGTCCGATTGCGGGAGCATCAAGCCGGGCAACCCTCAGATCACCTCGCAATGAAACAGCCGGTGAACCGGACTCGCTTGATACTTCAGGCGATCAGACGGCATTGTTCGAATGGCTGCGTGTAGTGGCAGCGGAGAGCCGCCGCGTGTGCTCCGTGTGCACCGGCTCGTTCTGCTTGGCTGAAGCTGGCCTGCTTGATCGGCGGAAGGTAACGACCCATTGGAAGCATGCGAGCACTCTAGCAAGCCGATATCCCCGAGTAGATGTGGACCCGGAACCCTTGTTCACGCGCGATGGCAACTTCTATTCGTCAGCCGGATGCACGGCAGCGATGGACATGTCGCTGGCTCTGATCGAACAAGACCTTGGAGTCGCAATTGCGACCGAGATTGCCGGGGACGCACTTATGTATCTGCGCCGACCCGGACGGCATTCGCAGATCAGCCCGCTTCTCAAACTGCAGATGTGTGAACGCGAACCACCCCGCGACCTTCAAACATGGATGCTCGGGCATCTCCACCTGCCTTTGACTGTTGAAGATCTCGCAGATCAAGTTCATATGAGCCCGCGTAACTTCGCCCGTTCCTTTGTAACGGGAGTAGGTGCAACTCCGGCGCGATTCCTTGAGACACTCCGCTTGGAAGCGGCTCGTAGACGACTCGAGGAGACCGGTCGAAGTATGGATCAGATTGCATCCGAATGCGGGTTCGCATAACTCAAACACCCCCGATTAAATGCCGCAGCATTCCCGATGAGCTAGTTTCCAGCAAATTCAGATAGGGAGTCGGACATGAGAATAATCACGAATTCAATGGCTGCGGTCGGCATATTCTTCGCGTCGATGCTCGCGCCATGCCAAACAGCGGCAATTTCCCCCCGGTATGCAATCAACGCTGGAAATCAGGCTTGGATTGACGGAGTAAAGGCAGGGGATGTGAAGCGCATTGCTGCAACATATGCCGAAGACGCCGTTGATTGTCAGACCACAGGGGAGTGCATTCGGGGACGGGTTCAGATCGAGCAGCAGATGACAACTCAATTGGCGAGCCTCGGCCGCGCACGCTCGGCTGCAGTCAAGACCTCGGGATCGACTGAACAGGGAAGCTTTGTATATGAATGGGGGCAGGCCGAGGCAACATTCGAGGGCGGCAAGAAATTAGTAGAGAGATACCTTACCGCCTGGCATAAGGAGCCGGACGGAACATGGAAGATCTTCCGCAACATGGTGATTCCCGCGAAGTGATAAGTCGAGGCGTTCCCGTGGCGTTGGGAGATGCTCCGTTGTCGATATCAGGCCAATGCGCTCATTGAGCTGATGAAGTCGGAAAGTGTTTTCGGCAACCTGCCGTGAATCGCCAATCTCGGACTCTTGCTCTGGGCGGTACACGCCGAAGCTTTCAGCTTAAAGCTAAATATCGAAATGTCGGACCATGCATTACGGACTCGTTTGAATCGCTCGACTGTCAAACGCAAAAACGGCCTCCCGAAGCGGAGGCCGTTTTTATCTGTCCCTAACTGTCCCTTGCGGTGTGTCGGTAACGACGTCGAAGTTGTTGAATAAATTGGTTGCGGGGGGCGGATTTGAACCGCCGACTTTTTTCGGCATGGGTAGCGAAGGTCCTCGCGGGAATGTAGGAGAAAAGATTGCCGACGTTAATGATGCAAAGCAGAAAGAAGAACAGCGCCAGCGGAGAACGCCCGGCCGATTTCGCAGTTTGGTAGCCATACTGCGAGATTAGATACAGGATGCCGTTTCCAAACAGGACTCCGGCGACGGCGATCAACGCTGCGACAAGACCGCGTCCTGCCGCAAAGATAGGGTCGTAGTCCGCCTTCTCGTCGATGTCACTTTGCATGAGGAGGTTATTCCAGTCGAGATGACTGTAGTTCAAAGCGAGTGGATTCGCTTTGGAACCGAAGGCCCATGCGACAAACGAGTGGGCATACTCATGGGCGCGAAATACCCGAGCGCATGTGCGAGCCAAAAGAGGCAGAGAAATGATGCAGAGGAAGCGAATTGCGGGGAATCGGCCGAAAGTCGGTAGAGGTCATGGCTCAATCCTCAAAACTCGGCATCTCGCCAATTTCCGCGAGCGAGTGCCTCCGGGACGTGCTTGCAGCCTGCCTCGATTCAGCGGACCTCTTCCGGTGGTCCCGCGCATTGTCTCCGGATTCTCAAGGCCCGGTGTGAATTGTTCCGGCAACGACCAGATCGGTCTTTGCCGAGGAGTTGCCGAGATACACGGTGAAGTCCCCGTTAGGAGTCACCCAACCGTTGGACGCTTGATCCCAATTGCTCATGGGATGCGAAGAGTCGTTCTCATCCACCTCGATGGTCACGGTCTGAGAAGTACCCGGGTCCAACTTGACCTTCTGCCAACCCACTAATCGCTTGGGCGGTTCATCGGAGCCCGACGGCAAACCCAGGTAGACTTGCGCAACCTCGGACCCGGCGACTGCTCCCGTATTTGTCAGATTGAAGGTCACCTGGAAATCGGGCTTGCTCGCTGATCCAGGTTGTTCCCTACTGCTATGTCGGTCATGGAAAACGTGGTGTACGAGAGTCCGAAACCGAAAGGAAACAGCGGCGCCAATCCCCTGGAGTCATACCATTTGTAGCCGACATTGAATCCATCAACGGTGTAATCCACGCCGAACGGCGTCGTCGAGCCCACCGGATCGGGAGCCGGAATTGTTGGATGTGGCAGATCTGCGACACTCGCCGGGAAAGTGACCGGCAGTTTTCCCGAGGGATTCACCAATCCGAAAAGAATGTTGGCAATAGCGGTGCCCCCGTTCTGGCCTGGGTACCACGCCTCAAGGACGGCGCTGACGCTAGCGAGCCATGGCATCAGCTGCGGGCCGCCATTCTCGAGCACCACGACAGTGCGAGGATTCTGTGCGGCGACGGCGCTGACAAGAGCGTCCTGATTGTGTGAAAAGCTCAAGTCGGGAAGATCAATCCCCTCGCTTTCCCACTGGCTCTCGAAGACGATGGCGACATCCGAGGAAGCTGCGACAGCTGCCGCAGCGGTGGGATCCGAGCCGTCGTTATACACGACAGTAGCATCGGGAGCCTTGGTCTTGATGGCCAACACTGGCGAGGACGGGTCGTAGATCAGAGAGGTCGCGGTGCACGCGGCTCCGCCCGGAGAGACAAGGTTGGGAGGGCAGTCCGGCGGCAAGTTGAGCGCCGCTCCACCGGCGGGGTGCACCAGTGCCGACCCTCCTCCGGAGAGCACTCCAACGTCGGCATGCGATCCAATCACGGCAATTGACTTCAGAGTGGTTCCATTCAAAGGGAGTTGTGCCGCATTGTTTTTGAGCAGCACTGCGCCATGCTCCTCGATCTCCTGCGCGAGAGCGGCATCCGCCGCGGCGGGAATGGCCTGTATGTTCTGCGGAATGTCAAATAGGCCCACCGCGTACATGGCCCGCAAAACGCGGTGCACCATATCGTCGAGCCGCGATTGCGGCACCTGTCCTGCCGTGATTGCCGCTCCGAGGCTGGAGAAGTATTGCTGATCGGGCTGTTCCTGGTCGAGACCGTTGTTGGCAGCATCAACCGTGCTGTGCGTGGCCAGTGCATCCGAAAGAACAAACCCTTGAAAGCCCCACCCGGCTTTGAGCACATCGTTCAGCAAATGGCGATTTTCACAGGCGTACTGGCCGTTGATCTGGTTGTAGGAGCACATCACCGACTGCGGGCTGCCATCCTTCACGCCGATCTCGAAGGCCAGCAGATCGCTTTCGCGCATTCCGCGGTCGTCGATGACAGCGTTGGCCGTAAATCGTCCCGTCTCCTGATCGTTCAGTGCGAAGTGCTTGAGCCCGGCGATGACGTGTTGCGCCTGGATCGCTGCGATCCGAGCAGCCAACGTCTTACCGGCCAAAATTGGATCCTCGCCCGCAGTTTCGAAGGTTCGGCCGTCTCGCGGTTCCCGGCTGGTCAGATTGATGTTCCCGCCCAGGTTGACGTTGATGCCGTAGCCGGCCAGTTCGGCTCCAATCACCGTACCGTACTTTGTTGCCTGGCTAAGATCCCAGCTCGCGGCGCCGGCCAGGGAGGAGGGTAGCGCCGTGGCGGGCCCCACGCTGTCGCCCACCCCACCCGGACCGTCAGCCATAACCAGTTCCGGAATATTCAAACGCAGAATGGCGGGCACCCAGTATCCCGCGCCCCGCGGCACGGTGTAGTTCCACCATTCTGTCGCCCCACCCATGACCATCTGCAACTTCTCATTCTGAGTCATGAGCGAGAGCATTGCGTCGGCGCGCGTATCCGGTGTCTGCCCGGCTACGTTGCCGACAATTCCCAGCCCTGTGATGGAAACAGTCTGCGACGATGGAGTCGCATTATCGTTTACGTTCAAAGTGGCTGCGTAATTCCCGGTAGCTGCCGGAGAAAACGTGACGTAGATTGTGCAGGTCGCACCCGGCGCCAGTGTGTTTGCACAGGAACCGTTGCCGCTGGTGACGGCAAAGCTCGCGGCATTTGTGCCGGAGACTCCGATGCCGGCGATGTTCAGGCTGGCATCGCCCGTATTCGCGAGGGAGAAAGCCTGCGCAGCGCTTGTGGTGTTCGTCGTCTGAATGGCGAACGTATAAGACGACGGCGTCAGCGACGCCCCAGGCTGTGTTGTCTTCTTTGAAGACCCTGAACCGCATCCGGCAATAACAAGGGCCATCATGAATATGGCGGGGAACCAGTTCCGCGGCAGTGTCCATAACGAGCGGTCATGCGGAATGGAGACTTTCCTCTTGCTGAATCTCAGGCAGAGCCACTGAAACTTACAGGAAGAAATGCCTTGCTGTTCCATCTTCTTCGAATCCTTTCATCCGGCCGGGTCAGGCTTGGCGGCTGGCAGGGCTGATGCAGACCGTGCTCGATATCGAGTCCCGGCGTCGCAAAAGGCCGTTCAAGTAGATTGGAGCCGAGCGGTTGTGATGGAGAGTCAGCGGCCGATGTTTCCAGATAAATGGAATCCAATACCACGGATAGAACGGACTTTTCGTGACATGGGACATCTCAACCGCAGGTCCTGTGGCGGAGCATTATCGAGCGCAGCGTGGGTTCCGCCGATAAACGCGGCAAGTGTACTCCTCGCGACGAAGCAATTCAGTGACTGAGTGCGTTTGTTCTCAACGCATGGACTGTTGCTTACCCGAAATGGGCTTCAGAAAGAGCCTGCTTGCCATCGGCTCAGGAAGGAAGCCGATTACTACCTGGGAAGTCGGCTTGGCTCCAGGAATTCCACTTGGCTGCATAACGGCCTATGTTGAGATTTGCCCGCTTAGGCTCGGATTCTACTCAGTGAAGTCGCACGGCCGGTGCCGATGGGTTCACGTCTTGAAGACGCTATAGGAGAAGTGCCGCTTCTCCCAAGGAATCAGTGCAAATCGTAGCGGAGCTAAGTGGGTTTTCGTAGAAGGCCGTATCAGAACGTGCCGAAGTCGGCGCATCACGTCACTTTGCGCCGAAGCCCTTCATGGTCCTTTTGTTGATCGCTCCCACGCGGTATAGCGCCTTGGCGCTTTGACGTATAGCCGCCATCGCGGAGCTCCTGCGTCTCTTTGCCTTCTTAACCTCGTACGCGGGGAATTCTTTAACGCTCACGAACAGCTCTATCCCCGGTCCCGTCATGATCCTGCCGTCAACGTATTCAAGCTTTTCCATAATTAGAAACTCGTCTGCGGTAACGCGTCTGGCCATCACCCATTCATTTGGATAGGATCCACGCTCCCTAAGCTTGTCACTTTTCCGTCCAGCATCAATCGCGTCGAAGCGCCCGTACGGCCCACAGATCAGTCGCTCGACGTCGATGGCGTTTTCCATGGCCCTCATCGCCGTGGCTAGCGCCATGCGGTCATTGAAGTCCGTTGTCACACTTACCACGCTCTGCAGCTTGTCGTGTAGGCGCTCATACGCCTGGATCAGCGGCGTGTTGATCGGTCCGTCCAATCGCGTGCGTTTCGGCTTCGTCATCAGCTGAACACACCCTCGTTCAGGTTGATCTGATTTTGAATGTGCTCTTTGATCATCTTCCGGCCCTTCGGCGTCCTAATCACATCGATCGGACGGAGATAGACGACAAAAGCCTGAGGGTGGTCAAACCAGCGCTCGGCCTGAGCCACCCCACCATATGCGACGATCGCAGCCTTGCGGAGCGCCCTCGGAATGTCACTCTTCTGTTTCCGCATGTCCAGTCCCACGTTCTGTTAGATCCCGCAGAGCGTCGCGGCGATCGTCCACTATTCTTCGAGTCAGCTCAACTGCTCAGTATCCGATTGCATCTTGTCGATCAAGAACCGATGCGCCATCACACTGTTTAGAGCACATAGAAGATCGCTGTCGCGAGTCGTACCTGCAGTTCCCGAGATCCCACTCGACCTCATGCTCCGGGGCGGCAGCAGTACGGCCTGGAATGTTTCGAGGTTCGAGGGAATGTCTGATCACCAGTGCCCGCATATCAGCTCTTCTTTCGCGCGGAGACCTTGCGCGTGGACTCGACTGCAGAAATTGCTCCCGCTCTACCGCCCGCGCTAACGATCCTGGTCTTCGTCGGGGTCGGATCGATGCCGGCCTTCGTTGGAACACGCCGCTTGGGCTTCGCGAGTCTTGGCGATGGATGCCTAATCGCGTGACCGCGCGTCTTCGTGGGGTCCTCGGGATTTGCGTTCATGACCGCCTCTACCATCTTTTGCACCATCTTCCGGTTCATCAGCAGAGTCCGCCGACCTGCGTATGCCATCGCCACGCGCCACACCAGATCAAGCAACCATTCGCTTCCTTCGCCGGTCGGAAGCATGATCGCGAAACCATGCATTCCACGAGCTTGTTCAGTGTGGGGAACGAACTCTTTCGCATCGCCTTCGACCAGAATCACATCAGGGCTGTAGATTTTGACTTCCACCTTTGATCTCCTCTCTCTGCGACAATCCTGCTAATCAGATGAAAACCGACCAATCCTGCGCTCGCCTCTGAAATGCAGGACCCTGATCCAAACACCGGCTTCAGCTCTCGAACCGGTCCCATACGAGAAATCCCTCGCGGAATTATCCTTCAACGTTTCCAGCGCAATCGCAAAGAATCTTTACTCCGCAAATCCGGCAGTCAGATCATCATTCGTCTGGGATGAATCACTCCGCATGCGAGTCGCTGAAGCTGCTGATTCTGGTCTTCTCTCGTGCATATACGAGGACCTCCCGTCCCCCCCAGGAGCATGGGCCTGCCATAAAGAGATTGATCTGAGGGTCCCCTGCCCCACCCTCACTCTTGTAGCCCAGCACATGGTAGTAACGGTCACTGGTGATTGGTGTTCTTTGGTCCGTTCTGAGCATGCACTGTTCTCAGGACCTTCCGGTCCTTCCGTTTCCCGGCTCTTCGGGAGCGTTTGCAGCGCCCCAGGATTGCTTGTGCTCGCTGCCGCAAGAGTTACCAACAACTCAGATCAAATCCGTTTTCCAGTTCAGTTCCTGAATCTGAAGATCCAGTTCGCGATATCGCTTTGCCAACTTGTCCGCCTGAGCTCTCAACTCTTTAACGGGCACGGTCATGACATATCGCACCTCCGATCTTGAGATTCGATCCCAACGCGACGTGCCTGACTCCGAGACGCCCAACAGGAAGTCCCGTCTTTTGCCGATTACATCACGCTCGGCGATCGCGTCAGAGATCGACCGCTCAGTGTCGAACTCTGACCGCGAATTGGTACGATTGATTGCGCTGATCAGGGTGAGCAACCGCCCATAGGCTCGATCTGCTTCCGCTAACAGCTCGTTCGGATCTTCGACAGGTTCTTCTCCCTCCTGGATGCGCGCAGAATCAGCCAATCGACTTTTGATCACCTCCAGCCTTTTCTGGCAGTCGCTACGCTCGGCCAGTGCTTCCGCCAACTTCATCGAGCCTCCTTTCCGTCCTTCCCTGCTGCATCACGCCTCGGAATACCATCCTTCAACGAATCTGCCCAGTCGGTGCTGACTCGGAGCCCAAGACCCCGCCTGTCTCATCGACAATCTCTCAATTACCGCGCGAGAAACGATCTTTCTACATGGCTGTCTCGGTCACTTCGGACCAAGGTCTTTTCTATCCTTGCGCAAGTCTTCAGCCCCAAAGTCCTCTCAATAGCCTCGGATGTGCCGGATTCAGCACATTTGTGATGCCCCTGCCAGTCCCGTTTCATCCTCGCAATCTTCTCAGCTCCGTCTACACACCCCCTCAACCGATTCAAATGCCCCAGAGATTCCCTATCGCGGTCGCGCAGTCCAATAGCACTGAAAGGTCAGCCAGTCTTTAGGTTTCGTTTGAAAACCACAAATGCCTGAGTGCCGATCGGAGTTGTCTGGCGATTTCCTGAGCTGCGTCTCTCTGTCATTCACTGCGCGAGCCCTCGCGGCCACATTTACCGGCGACACCTTCCCAGTGCAAGTTCAATGTTTCGTCGACCTGCCGGATTTTTGGTTACGATCTCTATTCGATCCGGAAGGAACTGAGGATTCTGCTCCAGCCAGCACGCAATATCGTACCCGGTCAACTCTCGCCCTCCAACACCAGAGAAGTCCCCGAGATCATGATCGAGATATAGGAGGTCCCAGTGTTGTTCGACAAGAGCCTCTATACCCTCCCTGTACGTGCGCGCTACACGGTCAGCGGGAAGATTGCGCTGGTCATCTATCAGTAGTGTTGCCATTCGATACTCTCGCACTCATTACAGGCTGCAGATCGAGTCATTTGGCCATCGCTCGCGCCCGACCGCTGGCCGACGCGGTGTTCGTACCGATTAAGGAAAGATCAGTTGATCCAACTTGAGAAATTGCGGCGGGACCGCGTTAACTAGCCAAACCTGATTCGCCGTGAAATAGAACAGAAATCCCGCGTTGTGCATCTCACGCGCCCTGACCGGAATAACAACGGGCTTGCCATGCCTAGATCCCACCTTTGCTGCCGTCTCTATGAGAACTGACAAATGAACATGCTGCCGTGCACCTTTTATCAGCCCTTTCTGCTTGATCGGATCGAGATATCGAGTGGCGGTACCGTGATAGAGGAGATCCGGAGGAGTCTGCGGCTCGTACTTCAGATCGACCTCGATGCTGTGGCCTTGTCTCGCTCGGATGTTTCGCCCGTTTTCCGAGAACTCGAATCGCTTCTTGTCGTTCTCGGCGACAATCACTTCGAGTTCTTCCCGTGACATCCGGTGTCCGTGCGCAGCGCAGCCTTTTAGCAGTTCCTCGACTCTGCACCAACCCGCTTCGCTTAGCGTCAAGCCCGCGTGTTCGGGCTTGTGCCGAAGAACGAGGCTCAAAAACCTGCTCGAATTGATCTGATCTCTATCCATTCTGCTGATCTCCGACTCAACGGGCCTATGTGCACGACCGATCTATTTTGTCTTGCGACTGGCTAGGTTCGTACAATTCAATCTTCACGCCTGACGAGACATCGCTTGTTTCCATCAAACAATTCGCCCCAGGCCTCGGGAAGCATCCCCAGTTCCTGGGATGTGAGTCCGAATCTGTCTGCGGCCTATCGCCTACCCCGTCAGCGCTCATAGAGCCCACAGAGCATCCGTTTCTCGTCTTCGGCCGCGAGCATCATCACCCTGGCTGCCTTACCTAGCGCGATCTGCTCGTAGATCGTCTTGGCTGACTTTCGCTCTTTATCGAAGCGTCGCCATAGCTTCTGATAGGCCTTAACCTGCGGGTGATTCACTGGAGCGGCCACCTTTTGCCTCTTTCCCGTGTTTAACTCTCCCCTCATCTCTCAACGCTCCGCATTTAGCGCAGGCTGCCGGCGCAACCGCTTGAACAGCGTGCGGCGGGCGCGGTCCCGTTCTAGATTCAGATCGGCATCAGCCAGGGGCGACTGCGCGAAGAACTGGACGAGGCTAGCCGGCTGCCTGTGATGGGTGCGATTCCGCTCCTCAAAAGAGCGCGCCTCTTCGTCAGACGTGAACTCCAGCATCGGCGCCATGCCGGTGTTCGCTGACATGATCAGCGCTTTCGCCGCGGCGAGCTGCCCTAGAGTCCAGTCGATATCCAAGAGCAGCTGTCTGCGATGCTCGAGAAGTGGGACCGACTGGGGCGGCTTTTGGTAGATACCACCCCTGAATCTCTCTCGAAACTTCGCGAGGGCGCCCATCCGCTCAAGCTCTTCGAACACCTCGTCAAGATCAGCCGGAATTTTCTTATCAGCCATGCTGGATATCCTCCACCTCGTCCTTCGCCGCAGCAATTACCCAGGCCGGATCAGAGGCAAGCAGGTCCTTTGGGGCCTGATCGTCCAGGAAACTGTTCAGGCCGATGAACCACGATGCTAAGCCCCAGCTCGACAGCGAATCGCCAAAGATTTCAAGGATTGCCCCGACGGCTCTATAGGGACGGTAGTTGTCGTCCGGATTCAGTGCGAACAGAGGGAAATAGTCGCGGCCACGCTCGCGAATAGTGAAGATACTCTTCTCGGTCTTCCACCTAGCTAGGTCGGCGGATCTGCGCCCGACTCTTCTCGCGATTACCACGGCATTCAGAAAGTCGCCGTTTCTTAGAACCTCAGCGCGGGCCTCGTAGTTCATCGCAAGCTGGATTGTCTCAGCACTGGCATCATCAGGTTCCATATGATCGCTTCCATTCTGATTCCTCTGCGTGTTGTGCGGCTTTGACCTGTCTCGATTCACAAAAGGCAGGTCGCCAGCGCTCGAATCAGTGGGTCTCATTCGGAGATACCGGAGAATTTGATTTTGAAATCGGCGGCAAACACGACCGCAAAAAGTCCGACTACCCGCCAAAAGCCTAGCCGCTCTACACCGAATACTGCATAGATAGCAGCGGCCGAAAATATGTGATTAATCAACCAGGCTACAGGCAGGGATACGACGAGAGCAGTCACGACTGGCGTGACGGCCAACATCAAGAAAGCAGGTACGGCCAACCAACTGGTCAATGTCCAACTTTGATCTTTCATTCAGGTCCACCCTTCAAGGTTGGCGATGCGTTGACCACAAAAGCCTCAACTGATACTCGGGCAGGAAGTGCATTTAGCCGCGCCACGAGGAGACGAGGTATGAATCTGGCTGCCAGCCACTTCCGGAGTTCGTAACCTCTCGACCACCAGAAGCGACAGAACGATCTGCCTAGATCGTTCTGTCGGTTGTACTGAACACCGTTGTTCAATCATCCCGCGATCCGTTCCTCAACGTTTCGTGCAGCAACTTCGAATGTGCCGGAATCGGCACATAGTCCCACGCCCCCCGGCCCCGCCGATCCCAACCTCCTCAATTCTGTTTTCAACTCTTCAATCCATTCACATTTCACCGTCTACGCCGCAATTGCGGCCAGCGCAGCTTTATGTTCGGAGACAGCCTTGCACGTTTCAACGATTCGCGAAGTCTTAATCTGCCCTACCTGTCAACTTAAGCAATATGAACGAGTAAACGGACGATGCAGAAAATGCCAGGCCGCCCTGGGTGTCGCCTTTATCGAAATCCACCTTTCAAGCGGACTCACTTCCCTCACCTCTCAAAAGGAGCTGGCGATACGCAAACGAGTCGGCGGCCTGATTCGGGGGCTGCGCTCTCGCCGAGATATCACACAAGCTGCCCTTGCTTCTCTCACAGGAATCCACCGAACCTACCTGTCTCGCGCCGAACGTGGCCAGGTGATGCCTTCGATCATCGCCTTGATGCAGATTGCCAGCGCCCTGGAAGTCGACAAGGTGTTGCTGCGCGTGCGCACCTCGACTAATTGACTTGCCGGCCGGAAATGTGCCGGTTCAAGCACATTCCGAACAGACGAAGATCTTCCGCACGCTTGAATCCGTAGGAGGATCGATCACACATCGCGACCGAAGCAACGATCTATCCGGATCGTTGCTTCGGCGCAAATAAGCACTGCAAAGATTACAGCATCGGGCCAGCGTCACGTATCTGTACGGTCGACAGCCACTTAGAGGGCATTTGACTGCCCCGCGGCGGTTGACTGTCTCAGTTGTGCGTGGCTCGTTTCCCTTCTCCGCAAGTGAGTGTTTGGTTCCTGAGATCGCGATGACAGAGCAGATACCGATCGAACGTATGCACGTCGTCCAGCTTGAGGCAACGAGCGCGCAGTTGCTCTTTGAGGTCACCTTCGATGCTTATGACTGCTGCATCGATGGATCTCGAATACGCGAATTGATAAAAGCCAACTCCGATCATCAGTAAGGAACTGCCCGAGAAACTGTCGGTTCTGAACAACGGCCGAGCAAGTTTTCGGGCTAGCAATTTAGACTCAGTTTCGACGGAATATCCCGATTCGTTTTGATTATGCCCGGGTAGCAAATTCACGAGCAGCAACCGGACTCGGAGGCCGAGGGGGTAAGCTTCGCTTTCTTTTCGCATCTTTTTGTCCCCGAGAGAATCTACAACTTTGGAATCCACTCATAAAATGGCCGGTCGGCCATTTTATGGCCATCTCGACAGGTGGCTTTAAGCAAGGCGGCGCAATGCGAATCGGCATCACCTGCTATCCAACCTACGGCGGCTCAGGCGTAGTCGCCACCGAACTCGGAATCGAACTTGCTGCTTCCGGTCACGAAGTCCATTTCATCTCTTATTCGCAGCCCTTTCGCTTGAGCGGTCGCGACGATGGCATCTTTTATCACGAGGTTCCTGTCTCCAGCTATCCGCTCTTCGAATTCCCGCCCTATGACCTGGCCCTCGCCTCGCGCATGGCTGAAGTAGCCGAGTTCTGCAATCTCGACCTCCTCCACGTTCACTACGCTATCCCTCACTCGGTCAGTGCACTTCTCGCCCGCCAAATGCTTGCTACCCGAGGCCGGAAGCTCCCGTTTGTGACTACCCTTCACGGCACAGACATCACGCTGGTAGGCCTCGATCGCAGTTACCTTCCCATCACCCGGTATGCCATTCAGGAGAGCGATGGCGTCACCAGCATATCCAGTTACCTTAAGGACAAGACGGTTTCCGACTTCGAAATTTCCCGCCCGATCGAAGTCATTCCCAATTTCGTAAACTGCGATGTCTACACTCCCATCGCCGATGAAGAGCTTCGGCTTCGGGCGCGCTCCAAGTTCGCCAAGGCTGATGAAGCCGTATTCATCCATCTCTCAAATTTTCGACCCGTCAAGCGAGTGGTCGATGTAGTCAAGGTCTTCGCACAGGTGGTCCGCGAAGTTCCGTCGCAGCTCATTCTGGTCGGCGATGGCCCCGACCGCTCCGCTGCCGAATGGCTCGCGCATGATCTCAAGATCAACGACCGGATTCACTTCATGGGCAAACAGGACCGCGTCAATGAACTCCTCCCTCTCGCGGACCTAATGCTTATGCCCAGTTCCCTCGAGTCTTTCGGCCTGGCTGCCCTGGAGGCAATGGCATGCAAGGTTCCAGCAATCGCCACGCGTGTGGGTGGAGTCCCCGAGCTCATCGAAGATGGGGTGACCGGCATGCTCTACCCCGTCGGGGACATTGAGGGCATGGCAACCGGCGCGATCTCTCTGCTCAAAGATCGCTCTAGGCTTGGCATGATGCGCGACGCTGCCCGCAAAGACGCGCAAAAACGCTTCTGCGCTTCCCTTGTCATCCCTAAATACGTGAAATATTATGAGCAGGTTTTAGGCGGCTAAGAAAAGGGGCGACCAATCAAGACGATTTCTCATCCTCCCAGCACGGTCTCGTCGCAGGAAATCGCAACAGAAAACCCAAGCCGCTCCCAGAACTCTTGTACGAGCCTCACAGACGCACCAGTCACCTGCTGCGGCGTCCGCAGTCGAATCTGCTTTAACGAAGAATCTGCCAGTTCTTTCGCGTCCGCCACCACTGCCACGCACCGCTCCGCACGATAGGTACACGACGCCAGGTCCGCAATCGATACGTTCTTCATCGGCGACATCAATACCGTTCGTGGCGGAGACATTCGATCCAGAAGACAAAATATCTCTAGCTTTGACTCGAGTTCGTCCGGCACGCAGTCAATCGCCAGATCGGCATCGCGCACCGCTTCTTCAATGGTCGATACAAACCGCACGCTCGGCAGCGCTGCCGGCCCCAGTTCCTGCCGAAGGTATTCCTGCGCGTGATGCAGATTCGAAGGCATCACGTCTTCGAGCAGCACCTCGTAGCCGGCACGCGCTGCGGCGAGGGCGAGCTTTCGTCCCAAAGGACCCGCTCCAACAATTGCGATTCGCATTTTCTTTCTATTTCGCTGCGAGAGCCTTCGCCACGTCCCCGGCATTCGGGCTCGAATGCTCGAGATGCTCCGCGATCCGTGCACGCTCTTCGGCTGTCAGCGTGGGGACAAGAGCAAGAATGCGGCGCAGCGTCACCGCCACATCATCGATATAGTTCATTAAGCGGATAGCTTCACCAGAGAGCGGCATCGGGAGGTCCTCATTTTTAAGTTCAGACCCCATTGTAGGTGCTGGACCCGTGAAGGTGGAAGCTGGTCTCTCGCAGTGGTTTACTGCTCGAACCGCATCAGCACCGAGATCATCGCCTTCGAGAGGTCGTCTGTCTGCTCCGTGGTCAGCGTCGTCGACGAGAACCAGGCGGTCGAATCCACATCATCCCGCGTCACTACAACCAGTTCATACTCGCGGTCGAACCCCAGCGGCTTGCCGCTAAACGTCACCTTCTTCTTCTCCGCATCGAACTTCATGAAGAAGCCGTGATCGTCCTCGCGTCGGACCTCGAAGCGGTCCTTTTCTGTGGATGAAGGCCGCAGTACAAGTCGCCCCGCCTTGTTGTTGATGCTCTCGCACCGAATTGCGATCACTTCCCGCAGCGCGCTCCACTGGTGCGGAAGCTGCCTCAACAGCAAGGCCGCCCGAGCATCCGCTTTGCGCTTAACATCAACCGCAACTGACCTTTTCGGCTCGTAGAACGCCAGCTCCTCTTCTTCCCAGGTGAGAGGAACTTTCTTTTCCAACTTCTCCGCTTCAACAGGTTCTGGTTTCGTCACCTCAGCAATGCGTCTTGCAATTGCGTCGGCGGAGCTCGTGGGTGCGGTGGCAGTATGAGCGCTCATCGGAGTGGTCTCTTTCGAGCGATCTTATCCCACAGCAGCATGATCTACGATTCCCACGAGAGTGGTGGGTAACATTACTTTCCGGGTATAGCTGCCTGTTTGGGAGTGCATTTGCTACTCTCGGGTCCTTCGGAGCGCTGACGCGTATTATCAGGCGTGATCCTGCGCATCCGTTTCGCCATGTTCCAACTTCTGGTAGAGGTGTCCTTTGTGGGTGACAGACATCATTCCCCGCGGGCTAAAGTAAAATCGCAGGCAACGTGCAGGAGCGTTGAACTGGCGCAAGGGTTGGCCCACTTCCAGACATGCAGAGACAAGCAGGACGATCTCTCTATCGGCTACTCAATTGCTCGAAGCGGGCTTGGAGGGCGGTTTTCTGCATCCTCGGCATAGGACTCATCATTTCTGCCGCGCTTTCCCAGACCATTCCAGGTAAATACCAGGGTCCACTTGAGGTGCAGCTGATCAACTATCTCGACGTCCGTCATTCTCACGCCGGCTCCACTTTCTTCGTAAAGGTTGTGAATGACTGGATGGGATCAGGATGCTTCTTCCGGGATGCGACGGCGCGTGACAAGCAAGTCAGGCTCTCCCAACTTGCCGTGGCATTCGAGAACATTCCGTGCACTGCAAACAAGACCGTCATAGACCTCGTGGTAGCGGCGGCGGCCTTCGATGAGAATGCAAACTTCCCCAACGCACAGTTTCCCATGCTGCGTTCCAGCACCGCCAGCGGATCGGGCGCCAATTCAATTCAACGTACCTTTACGGGGCTCGAGTTCTCCAATCTGATGGGCAGAGACGCCAAGCGACCTCATCTCGAATCGGGAGACGTTATCGGGATGAAAGGTGTAAAGCTTCGCGTTGGCCTGGGACCCGGCAAGAGCACCATCCTCGAGTCCACACGCGCGGACGTGCGGCTCGACAAGGAAGCCCCGCTACTGCTGGTCCCTGCTTCCATGGCCTTAACTCAACCGTCCTCCGCTGATCCGGAGATGAGCCCACCTTCACGAAGCGAACCCGCCGCCGTCGTTGAAACCGGCGAAACCCACGCCAAGGAAGTGGTCTCCCCTGCTCCCCAGCAGGAGTTCTTGCCGTGCGAACCCCAGCTCTGCAGTGTCGATCTTCCTGCAAGCGGTCTCCAGCGGCTAGACACAGCCCTCCAATCCATTCCAATCCGGTCGCTCGGATACGCCCCGAGGCCGCAAAGAAAAATCGGCGAGCTCAGTAAAGACGATGCCGTTGCGTGGCTTGGATCAGACAGGCTCATCATTGGATTCAATCCGCACAAGCTGATTCCGCGATCCGAATCTTCCCTGCCCGGCGAAACAGTGCGACGTCGTCCTAGATATACATAGCCGAAAAGTCGTCACCACAGCCGACTGGGAACTCCACGACCGGCAAGAGTATCTGTGGCAGCTCCCTGACAATCGTGCGCTCATTCATATGGGAGACGAGCTGAGGGTCCTCGGCGAAGATATGGCGGTTATCAATCGTCTTCCGCTCGACGGTCCGCTCGCATTTGTAAGAATTTCTCCCAATGGCGAACTGATGGCGGTCGGCACGACGCATGAACGTCATACGCCGGAAAATACACCTCAAGCTGAAAGAAGTTCTTGCCCGGGATCCGGATGAAGATGTTCAGATACAGATCTTCGATGAGTTCAAGCTGATAACGAAAGCGAACTCCTCTCGCGCCATCATGCCGCCGATCCTGCTCAACGAGGGACAGGTCCGGCTGCTCGCGGCCCGCGGTGCAAAGTACCGTCTGGAGATGCTTCCGTGGGATGGCAAGGCATCAGCCATCGCTCGCTTTAGTTCGGCATGTATTCCGGTAACAAGCTTCCCCCCTGATCTGTTGTTTGTAACCTCATGTTCAGTCGACTCGGGTGCTCATGAATACCGTGTGGTGCGCGCAAACGCAGCTGTGGTTCTCCACGGCAAGTCTGATCCGCAGCATCTAGGCCAGGAAGCACTCGGGAACGGAACGAAATTCGCAGTGAAGTTGTTGCATGCGACGCACAGCGTCGTCGAAGGATCCGGCTTTTGCGGAGCCGACCTCGATTACGCTGATGTGCGGATCTACCGGGCAAAAGATGGCGGCAAAGTCGCCGCCCTTCGGACGCCGACGCCTCCACCCAGCCGGGGGGCCTTCGCGCTTTCAGCCGATGGTTCGCAGCTTGCGATTGTTTCCGATGCGCAGATCAGTATCTTCTCCCTCCAGTGAAACCGCCGGCGGGACCCTCGCTCCTGTTCCCTTCCGCACACACTTCAGTGGCCGCTCGGCGCGCCTTTGAATCCTCGGCGGTGATCAAGAAGGAAGAAGCCGAAGGGCAGAATCAGAACCGCACACCCGGCGATCACCATGAACGCATCGAGGTACGCCAGCAAACGGGCTTGTTGCGTCAGTAGAGCACCCAGCCAGGCCTGGGCATGTTGTTCTGCACCCGCTCCAAGCCCGCGAGCATGGAAGCTCGATGTTACTCCTTGAAGCCAATGCTGAACGCTCCCATCATTCGAGGCCACATCTGAACCGAGGACGTTCTGGTGAAACTGCTCGCGACGCGCAATTACGGTGGTCATGAGGGAGATGCCCACACTTCCACCGAGATTGCGGGCAAGATTATAGAGAGCAGAAGCCTGGTTGACTTTGTCCCGTGCGAGAAACGAGTAGGCGGCGGTGCTGATCGGGACAAACATGAGTCCAAAGCCGAATGCCTGAAAGACACGCATCCAGGCCGCCCATCCGTAGGTCATCTCAAGATCGAAGGTGTGCGCCATCGTCCAATTCGCGACGAACGCGATGAGCCAGCCCGTGATGATGAGCGTACGGGCGCTGACCCGCTTCAGCAGACGCGCAGAAAAGATAGTAAGAACAGCAACTGTCGCTCCCCCGGGAGAAATCACGAGTCCTGCGTCTGTGGCCGTGTAACCGAGAAGTTCCTGCAGATATTGCGGCACTAGAACGGTGCTTGCGAAAAGCACGAAGCCCAGCCCGAAAACGAGCAGACAACTCAGGCCGAAATTTCGGTTGGCAAGAAGACGGAAGTCCAGCACCGGCTGTTTGTGACGCAGTTCGTAGACGACAGCCAAGATGAGGCAGACAGCGGCGATCACAATGCAGGCGGTAATCAGCTGAGATCCGAACCAGTCATCTTCCTGGCCTTTGTCCAGAACAATCTGAAGGGCGCTGAGACCGACCGCTAGAAGGCCGATTCCTGCGTAGTCGACATGGAGATTCTCAAGCAGTTTCCAGCGTTGTGCGATGAGCGCTGGTGGATCGTGCACCAGGCGAGCGCTCAGGAAGAGCGAGAGAATGCCGACTGGAAGATTGATGAAGAAGATCCAACGCCAGTCGTAGTTGTCGGTGATCCAACCGCCCAGAGTGGGGCCGATCGTCGGAGCAAGTACAACAGCCAGCCCGTAGATGGAGAAGACCTGTGCCCGCTTATCAGGCGGGAAAGCATCCGTGAGGATGGCTTGCTCGCTGGGCGCCAGACCCCCACCCCCGATGCCCTGAAGAATGCGGAAAACGATAAGCATCGGGAGGGTGGGTGCGAGGCCGCACAGGACAGAACTGGCCGTGAACAGAGCTACGCATGTCATGTAAAAGCGCTTGCGGCCAATCAGGGTGGAGAGCCATCCGCTAAGCGGCAGAATGACACCATTGGCGACGAGGTAGGATGTCAGCACCCATGTGGCTTCATCTTGTGAAGCTCCAAGTGACCCAGCGATATGAGGAAGCGAGACATTGGCGATGCTGGTGTCGAGCAACTCCATGAAGGTGGCAATCGAGACAGCGACGGCAAGCCACATCGGGCTTCCGGATTCTCGCTTTCGTTGCGAGTTCACATGGAGATCGAGGGGCTCGAGTGTTACTGGGTCTGCGGCCAAAACGCTCTCCGGGGATGAAATAAGAAAGAGACCACTCGGTCTCTTATGATTCCGGCGAGACCGAGCGGTCGCAAAATGTTCTAGACTCGAAGTGAGGAAATCAATGAGGAAAGGTGAGCGGACTCGTCAGCACCTGGTGGAGACTGCTGCCAGGGTTCTCAACCAGCATGGCTACGCTGGCTCCGGCCTGTCGGAAGTAATGCAAGAAACCGGCCTGGCTAAAGGTGGCATCTACCGGCACTTCGGCAGCAAGGAGGAACTCGCTGTCGAGGCTTTTAATTATGCATTTGAGCAGATTCTGAACCTGCGCTTCAGTGACCTCGACGCCAAATCAAATGCTGTCGACAAGTTGGTGAAGTATGTGGAAGGGTACGCAGCGGTCGAGTCACCCCTCCCTGGTGGATGTCCGATTCTGAATACCGGAATCGAAAACGACGACGGTAATCCGGCTCTCTTTCAATGCGCGCGGAAGGCCTTTGACACGGTGGTCAAACGGCTGACGAAGATCATTCGAGATGGACAGATCAAGAGAGAGGCCCGGCCGGACATCGTTCCAGGAGAACTTGCGCTCTTCATCTACAGCTCGTTGGAGGGTGGGATTTTTGCGAGCCGTCTCCAAGGGTCGCGTCAGAGGTTAAAGATCGTGGCGCGTTTTCTCCGCGATTATCTCGAAACCGAAGTGCGCTGCCGCTGATCCCCTCGAGTCCGAACAAGCATTTGCCGTTGCCAAAGAGCTACGCCCTAATGCGTTTGCTATTGGTCGGTCTGCCCAAGTTCACTGTTCATTGTTCACTCACTGCTTTAGAGTTCATTCCCCCTCCTATCCGCAACATAAAAAATCATTTATTCGCAATCCATTCACATCCAGTTGCATCCTGATTTCAAATGAGCTATTTTACTAACCAGTTAGTTAAACTGTTTGGTCAAAAATGGAATCTGAAGCACAATTCGGGGTTAGCAGCACCGGGGACAGATCGGCTGAGACGCGAGCCAAGATCCTGGATGCCGCTGTACAAGAGTTCAGCGTCAACGGCTTGGCTGGTGCCCGAATGGATCAGATTGCTGCCGTCGCCGGTGTAAACAAAGCGCTGCTCTACTACCACTTCGAAAGCAAAGACAACTTGTACGGGTCGGCCCTGGAAATGATCGCCACCAAAACACGCGATGCCACAATGGCGACCTTTCTGCGTGATGCGTCCCCCGGGGAGCGCGTGTTGCGCTCGGCCTTGAATCATTTCGATCGCATTCTGGCGCAGACAGAATTTCAGAGCCTTATGCAGCAGGAAATGATGCGGCTCCATAAGGGCGAGAGCGGGGCGATGGATCTGCTCATCAAGAGAGTCTTCGCGCCCATGCTTGTGATGTATCAGTCGATGGTGCGCGAGGGAATCGCATCCGGCGAGTTGATCGAGGTCGATTGGCTCCAGATCCATCTCGCGAGCCTTGGAACAAACGTTTTCTATTTCATGAGCTCGCATCTTTGGCGGCAGCTCCTTCCCTACGATCCATTTGCGCCGGACGTCCTGGCGGAACGTAGACGAACGATCGTCACCTTCCTCGGACTTGCCATCTTTCGGGATCGAAAGCATGGAGTTGATCTGGCGGAGAAGGTTCTGGCGGATACGCCCATGCCCGAGATCCGAGTGGATCGATCTCCTTTTGGGGTGAAGAATGAACGCGAGAAATAGGGTCTTTGTAATTCTTGGGCTCCTGACACTGGGCTCGTTGATCTGGTACTTGGTGACAGCGCGGACTTCGGGCGATCTGAAACTGATCGGAACTGTCGATGCGAATGAAGTGCTGGTGAGTGCAAAGATCCCTGGACGCATTCAGACGTTAAGCGTGGAAGAGGGGCAGGCGGTGAAAGCCGGAGATCTGATCGCAGTAGTAGAGAGCGAGGATTTGACGGCGGCACAGCGGGCGGCCCTCGCAAATGTGCAGAGCGACCAATCGAAGCTCGCCGAAACCATTGAGACGCAGCGCCAGAACGCAGGCGAGGTTTCCAGTGCAACTGTGAACGCGCAGGCGCAGGTGAAAGCAACGCAGGCTGCGCTTGCTCAGGCAGAAGCCAATCTCGCCCATCAGCAGGCTGACACAACGCGAACTGTCGCTCTGGCCAAGCAGGGCATTGCAAGCGCTCAGGCTCGCGACGAAGCTGAAACGGCGTTCAATGCTGCCCAGGCGGCCGTACAGTCGGCACACGCAAATGTTGCAGCAGCGCAGGCTGCGCTCGAGCAGGCGAAGGCGCACGAATACCTGGCGCGAGCCTCGGCAAAGACGGTCGCATCGACTCGCGGAATCGTTCAAAACGCGAAAGCCCTTGCAGACCAGGCAAACGTGCAGCTTGGATATGCAAAGGTATACGCGCCGGTAACGGGTCCGGTGAATGTACTCGCAGCACGTCAGGGTGAGGTTCTGCAGGCCGGTGGAACCATCGCCACCATCATGGATCTTTCGCAAACGTGGGTGTACGCTCCCCTTCCCGAGACGCAGGCAGATGCAGTAAAGCTGGGCGATGAACTTAGGGTCGTGATGCCAAGCGGCGGCAGCGTACAGGGAAAGATAATCGCCAAGTCCGCGGAAGCAGACTTCGCCACTCAGCGCGACATCAACGGCGGAAGAAAAAGAGATATCCGTACGATACGACTCAAACTGCTCATCCCTAATCCGGACGAAAAGTTCGTGCCCGGTATGACCGCCGACGTATACATCCCCAAAGACAAGCTGGTGAAGCAATGACCTCACACGCTCGTACTGTCACGCCCTCGCATGATCCTCTGCCGACGCAGGCGCCGCCTGCGATTCGCGTGGAGAACATCGTGAAAAAGTACGGCGACTTCGAAGCGGTAAAGGGCGTGAATTTCGAGGTGGCAGAAGGAGAAATCTTCGGACTGCTGGGGCCAAACGGAGCAGGAAAAAGCACCCTGATCCGCATGATGACAACCCTGATCCCGGTAACGAGCGGGAAAGCACTTGTCGGCGGTCATGACGTCGCCAAGGACTCGAACGCGGTGCGGCGAATGATCGGAGTCATCCCTCAGGCTCTCACGAGCGACCAGGATCTGACAGTCGAAGAGAACCTGATCATCTATGCAAAGCTCTATAGCGTGCCGCGCGGCCAACGGGAGAAGAACATCGCCGAAGTGCTCGAAGCAGTAGACCTGACAAAATGGCGCGGTGCACAGACCAAAACTTTGTCGGGCGGCATGCGTCGGCGGCTGGAGATTGCGCGCGGGCTGGTTCACAATCCGCGGATCTTTTTCCTTGATGAGCCCACCACCGGACTAGACCCCGTGAGTCGCATTGCGGTGTGGGAGATGCTGAACAACTTGAAAAAGACTCGCAACCTGACCATGTTGCTCACCACTCACTACATGGAAGAGGCAGATCGGCTTTGCGATCGGATCGCTATCGTCGATCACGGCACTCTGGTCGCGTTGGGAACGCCAGTCGAGCTCAAACAGAGCGTTCCCGGATCCAACGTGGTGGAAGTCCAGTTCACCCGCGAAGATAAGGACTGGAAGTCGCGCCTGCAGCAGTTGCCAGGTGTGACGGAGGTCGAATCGCAGTCGGCGGGAGTGTACCGCGTCCTTACATCCAATGGTTCGCAAACAACTGCGCAGCTGGTCGACATGACCAATCGCATGGGCGAGCAACTGCGCTCGCTGATGGTGCAGAACACAACACTCGACGACGTCTTTATTCACTACACGGGTCGGCAGTTGCGCGACGAGACAGTTAAGGCCGTGTTCCAGATGCCGCCACGGCCGGGGGCACACTGATGAACCGATTCATGGCAATTGTCGAACGCGAAATGCGGAAATTCTTCCGCTCGCCGGTGCTGATGATCATGTCCATGATGCTGCCGATTGTGCAGCTCATTATTTTGGGACATGCATATGGAGGCCATATTCAGGGCGCCAAGGTGGCTGTCGTTGATCACGACCGTGGTCCGCAAGCCGTGAGGGTGCGCGAGGCATTCGACTCGGTCGCCGCGAATATCGCGACCTTCAAGACGCTGAACTACGATAACGAGACCGAAGCGAAAGAAGATGTGCGCACGGGCAAAGTAGACGCAGCTGTCATCATTCCCGCGCAGTATTCACGTCGCGTATACGCACAAGATGCGCCGCGCCTCGGCCTGATCGTGGACAACTCCGATCAGGTGATGAGCGGAAGCATTGAGAGTGAAATGCAATCTCTCATCAATGCCCTGAACCAGCCGGTAATTCAGGATCGCGTAATAAAAAACATTGCTCTCGAAATAGTTGAGCTATATCCCTACGTCGAGTACATGAAATATCTGCTGTCTGGCTCAATCGCTCTGGCAATGTACATCTCGGTGATGATTGGCGGCGGCATGCTCTATATCGATGACAAAGCGCGTGGCGTCCACGAGGGCTACCTGGTAACGCCGATTAGCAAACTGGAGCTCGTGATGGGACTCAACGTTGCCGGCGCGATCAAAGCCGTGCTGGCGGGGATCTCCATCACTGTGATCGGTTCGCTCATGGCGGGACTGGGAACGATTTTTCGGCCCACAGCAGATCTAAACCTCTTACTCCTGATCCTGGGAACATCTCTGGCCTTCAACGGAATGATGTTCTTGATGATGGTTCGCGTGGACGACCCTCTGGTCCCGCGTGCCATGTTTGGCGTACTGAACACGCTTCTGTTCTTCCCCTCAGGTGCAATCTCACCGGTGGCAGCGTTTCCGAAGTGGCTGCAGGCAATCGCCATTGTCGATCCCTTCACCTACGCGATTCACGGATTCAAGGCAATCCTGCTGAAAGATGGCGGATTCGTAGCGATCAGAGGTGATCTAGTTTTCTTGTTTGCGTTCGGAATCGGAACATTGCTGGTGGCAACGCCTTTGTTCAAGAGAACGCTTTAGACACTTTGCAGGTTGTAAGCTTCGTCCAGATTTCTTGGTTGGGCACTTTCAGAGATTTCCGGCAGGCTCGAGTTCAGTCCGGAATGCCGCAAGCCGGCTCACTCCTTGTGGGAGGGTGGGCCGTCTTGCTGCTTGACCAACAGCAAGGGCTCCGCTCGTCTCTATGCGAATAAATTCACTTGCTTCTCTTCGCCCGCTTCTGGCGCTTGTTCTGGGACTTCCGCGCACTCTTCCTCGATCAAGGGTGGCTCCGGCTCGAGGCCTCGATCCTGCCCCTCCGAACCTTCACGGTAGGTGTCTTCCTCCATGCGCTCCGCACCCTCAACCCCCGAAGCTGGCATCACATCCACCGGAATTCGGCGCACCTCCATCGGCCCCACTGCACGAACGCGTTCTACAGGCCCGAATTCCATGCCACACCACCGTTCACCCTCTTCGAGAACATCGGCCGAAACGAGAAAAAATTGACCCCATCGGTTCATTTTTCTCCAGCCCTGGTCCCCTGCCCCACGCTCGCCGTTCCCTACAATAGGACTGGGCGCATACTTCACTTGTACGCCCAGGCCAGGAGGAGCTTTTGAGTTTGCGCGCCGTTATCTTCGACTATGGAATGGTACTTACCGGACAGACGAGCGCCGAAGCGCATGAAGCCATTCTCCGCATCACTGGCCTCCCGCACGATGAATTCGAGGCCATCTATTGGGCCGATCGTCATGCCTACGACGAGGGAAAACTCACCGGGCTTCAGTTCTGGCAGAATATCGTTCGAGACGCCAAGCTTGACCTGGATGCACGCGCTGTCGATGAACTGAATCTCTGGGATGCCCGCATGTGGACCACGCAGAATCCCAACATGCTCGCGTGGCAGGAACAACTGAAACAACACGGGATGCGCACCGCAATCCTCTCCAATATGGGAGACACCGTGCTCGCGAATATCGAACGCGAATTCAATTGGCTTCCGCGTTTCGACGTCCTCATCTGGAGCTACCAGCACAATATGGCAAAACCCGACCCAGCTATCTACAAGCTGACACTCGAACGGCTCGGCACCCGCCCCAGAGAAACCCTCTTCATTGATGACAAGCAGCCCAACATCGATGCGGCTCGCGCTCTAGGCCTCATCGGAATCCCTTTCTCGACGGTTGGTCGTCTTCGCGAACAATTAATCGAACTTGGTCTGGACAAGGAGATTCCTCTCCCCTGACCACGGGAACCATGCCTCACGATCACGCTTCCACTGTTGACGAGTGCGCGGGGTCGCGAAGTGCGCTGTTTTGCAGCTCATTCCGAACTATCACTGCAATGACGAGAAACAGCCCGAGATAGGCAGGCACCGAGAGTTGTACGTGAAATACCTTCAGCATTGGCCCAAACAGAGGAAGCACAAATGCAACGTACACAAGTACCCGTGCAGCATCGCGCTTGTCGGATGGGCTTCCCAGCAGCACGCGATCGCCGATAATCAGTAGCGCCGGCATCAGCATTACCAGGTCGTAGTCCGTAAGATGCGGATCAGCCAAGGCGCTTCCAAGCACAAGAAGTGCATAGCGAAGTTCAATTGGTGCTTTGCTCCTCCAGCACCACACGGTGATCGCAATCAACGCAATCGAGCACCCAGCGTAAAGCGCGAACGCAACTCCGTCCCACGGCAGCAGGAGCTGCCAGAATGCGCGCAGACTGTGCATCCTATCGAGGTGTGGCTCCAGTGCCCTCGCGCTGCGGTTGATACGTTTCAATTGTTCCAAATACGCGGCGACCGCACTTTGGCCGTAGTAGGCTGCTCCTGCAAGCAACTGTCCCACGCCTGTCACGAGTGCTCCCGCAGTGACTCGCCACTCTAAAGTCAGCACAAACACAGCCGCCGCCATCACCCCAAACTGGGGCTTATACATCAGCAGTCCCAGCGCCATCCCGGCTAGCAACGGCTTCTTCGCTCTGAAGAAGAACAATGCGCCAGTGAATGCAATTAAAGCCAGAATGGAGTTCTGACCGCTCGCAACCATATAGAACATTCCCGGGAATGCCACGGCAACGATCAGAACAAGAGTCAGGTCCTCTCGAAGCCGGGGACACACTTTTGTGCAGATCAAAGCGCAGCACAGCAAATACAAGAGAGCGCTACCAACCATCCAGATACCCGCTGCCCATCCGTAACTCAGCACCGCCAGAGGACTGAACAGGATCGAATACTGCGGGCCATACACCGGGAGATACGTCTCTCCCGGGTCTGCATGAATCAAAGCCCCACCGAGGGCCGCCTGCCGCGACGCATCATAGAGCATTCCTGCGTCATGCATCCGGGCGATGTTGCCCAACACGTAGAAGTGTAGAAAGTCCGCTCCCTTGAGCTGCCCCTCCCGGTCCTTGAGACCCGGGGTTGCGATGTTGATTGCGTACGCTCCCCACAGCACAAGCGCGAGTAGTACTGCGTGACCACGCACGCGCTTGCGCGTGAGGTCGGCCGCAAACCCGCGCAGGTTCCTGATGAGAGCTTTCCGCATGTTGTCCTAAGTGTAGACGCGTACAGGTCCGCTCACCGTATTACAAAGGTTTCCTGCTGTCTTCAACGAAACGGCAGCACGACTCAGTGTCCGCGAATCTGCGAGAAAAGGAGATACCGATCAACTTTGAGCCCTCCGGCGCACAGCCTGCGCTACCCCCACTGCTATACACTTGCTTGCCGAGAAGTTGAGAGAGCTACGGTCAATCGTTTATCCCGCCGCTCTCGAGTGCTAAGGGGGCAAACTTGCAATCAGTGACCTCATCGACCAGTTCTAAGCTTCTACCCTGCCTGACCCGCGCGTTGCTCGCTGCCGTGCTTTTCACGCTCGCTACAGTAGGTGCTCTCGCGCAGTCGGTTCCCGTTGTGACCGGCGATCCTCGTGTCGATCAGCTCCTAAGTCAGATGACGCTGCAGGAAAAGCTAACCCTGATCCACGGCACTCAGGAAGATCCGAAGGTCTATCAGGGCCAGGCGGGATATCTCGCCGGGATCCCGCGACTTAACATCCCCGGCCTTCGCTTCGCTGACGGACCTCCCGGCGTGCTCACCCGCCATCCGTCACAGGGCGAAACGGCCACTATGGGAGTCGCCGCCACGTTCAGCGTCAAAGACGCCGAAGACAACGGGCTCGTAATAGGACGTGAAGACCGGGCTCTCGGCATCGACGTCTCTCTCCAGCCGTTCGTCAATATCGATCGCGATCTCCAGTTCGGCCGCGGTTACAACACCTTCGGCGAAGACCCCTTCCTCACTTCGCAAATGGGAGTTGCAGAAGTAAAGGGGATTCAGTCGCAGCACGTCATGGCGCAGATCAAGCACTTCGTCGGCTACGATTCTGATAACGAGAACACCTTCGTCGACGACCAGACTCTTCACGAGGTCTATGTCGCGCCATTCGAAGCAGCAGTAAAAGCCGGCGTTTCGTCGATCATGTGCTCCTACAACCGCCTCAACGGCACCTTCGCATGCGGGAACAAGGAAACACTCACCACCATCCTTCGCGATCAGCTGGGCTTCAAAGGCTTCGTCACCTCCGACTGGGGTGCCGTTCATTCCGTCGAGTTCATCAACGCCGGACTTGATATGGAAATGCCGGGCGAGCCCGACCCCAACAATCACGGTTTTTCCATCGCTTCCTTCTTTGATTCCCGCCCCATTCCTCCGCCTCCTTCACCCGCGGCGGCAGCCGACAATTTTGCGATGTTTGGTGGCCACATTCCGGAGGAGCCGGAACAGAAAGTCGATTTCAGTGGTGGCAACTGGGGTGTAAAGCTCAGCCCAAAGAAAATGCCCGAAGCTCTCAAGGATGGCACGGTGTTGGAAGCTACCGTCACTCGGGCAGCAGGTCGCGTCCTGTATGAGATCGTTCACTTCGGCTACCTCGACGGTCAATCCAAGCATGCCGTCACGAAGCAATCCATCGAGGAAAACGCAAAGATCATCGAGAGAACGGGAGAAGATGCAGCTGTTCTGCTGAAAAATGAAGGCAACATCCTGCCGTTGAAGCAGGACGAACTTGACTCTGTCGTTCTCATCGGCCCCACGGCTGGTCAGGTCGACTCGATTGGCATCAACGGCGAAAGATCTGTCGGATTACCCCAGCGTCAAATCGGCCCGCTCGCAGCTGTGAAGCAGATCTCCGGCAACTCCGATATAGCGTTCGCGGTTGACGATGATATGACCGGCAGCCCGGTTCCAGCGAAGGCTCTCAGCCACGACGGCCAACCCGGTCTACTCCGCACCTCAAAGTCCGGCGAGACTCGCACCGATGAAACGCTGGACTTCACCATGAAGGGTCACAATCCGCTGCCGCCTAATTCCGTAGTTACCTGGAAGGGCAACCTCACTCCGCCCCACGCTGGGACATATTGGATCTATCTCCAGGCCCTCGGCACCAATGCTGTAATCAAACTCGATGGCAAGCGCCTTGCCGCCACCGGCGCCTTCCAAGGGGGTGTTCACGGGGATATCCTTCAGGCCAATCAGGACAACGTTGTCCCGACCACCGACGGTCTCGATAATGTCCGCCGCTCCGTCGAACTTAGCGCGGGACCTCACCCGATCGAAATCAGCACCTCTTCTGACACTTCCGCTTCGCCTGTGCAAGTTCGCCTGAGTTGGTATACGCCCGAACAGCGAACGGCCGACCGCGAGCACGCCATCGAATCTGCAAGACATGCGAAGGTTGCTGTGGTCTTTTTGTGGACCCGCCTCGAGCCCGTCTTCGGCCTCCCTGGCGATCAGGACAAACTCGTCGAGGCCGTTGCCGCTGTAAACCCCAATACCGTCGTTGTCCTGAACACTAGCCAGCCTGTCGCATTGCCGTGGGTGGACAAAGTCAAAGCCGTTCTTCAGATGTGGTGGCCTGGCGACGAGGGCGGATGGTCGACTGCCAATATCCTGCTTGGCAAGACCAGCCCCGCCGGACGCTTGCCGGTCACCTGGGGTAAGCGCCTCGAAGACTATCCCGCAACCGATCCAAAACATCCGGAGCGAAGCAAGAAACCGCCCGAGAAGAAGACCATTTATAGCGAAGGAGTCAACGTCGGGTACCGCTGGTTCGACAAGGAGAACATTGAGCCTCTCTTCGCCTTCGGCCACGGGCTCAGCTACACCACTTTCGACTACTCCGGCCTCAACATTTCCAAAGCCTCCGACGGCGGAATCGACGTCAAGGTGAACATCAAGAACAAGAGTTCCGTCGCCTCGGACGAAGTTCCGCAGGTTTACATCGGGGCCCCGAGCCAGATTCCGGAAGGCGTACAGTTTCCAGTACGGGCTCTCGCAGCTTTCGATCGCGTCCATTTCGGCGCAAACGAAAGCAAAACTGTCACCCTCCACGTCGCTCCTCGCCAGCTCCAATACTGGTCAACCAAGGATCAGAAATGGATTACGGCAACCGGCAGGCGCATCGTCAGTGTTGGAAGCTCGTCACGCGACCTGCGCCTCAACCAGCCGATCGACTGATCAATATCCCAGCACGAATGCCGGAGCCAACACGCTCCGGCATTCTCATTTGCCCTGTTTAAGCAGCGGCCTTAAATCGCTGAACGTGGGCCCAGTTCCGGCCGAATTTCCGATTCCGCATCCGCTTCGCTCGCCATAGCTCCTTCCCGGGCTGCGTGTCCCAGGAGAATGAGAATCAGCGTCCACGGCAGAGCAATCGGCAGCATAAACCTGAATATCTGTCCGAGAGGCCAAAACTCCGGGGCGCTCCAATACACCCGGAACAGCAGAACAGTCGTGTTGGCAAGCGAGAGTGCCAGCGCCATCACACAGGCGAGAGAACCGGTCTCCATCCGTCCGGTTACTATCTTCAACCGCAGAAACATCCACTCAACAAAACCCGTCGACGCCGCAAACATCCAGGCTTTCAGTGGCCATTCGACCGATGAGATCGATATGCCCAGCGGAACTACAACGGCCATTGAAACCAGCAGCCAGCGATGCAGCTGCGGAAATAATTCCGCAATGCCCTCAATCGCAAGCAGCACAGCGGCGCCCACCGTCACAGGTCCCCAGGGATTCATGGCCGGGCCGCTGCCGCTCCGAATGATTCCAAGAAGCGACTCGATGCACGCGAGAATGCCGACAACCAGTTTGTAGAGTCCCCAGAATCTCAAGACACTCTCCGCGATTGGTTCCTGTGTTGTCCCTGAGTCAACGGAAGCGTTCCCCTCGTTTGCCCCTCATCATCCTACTCTCAAGTACGAACTCCTCAGAGCGCCCGCGCAAGCTCGCCAGTTACACTCCTCGTATGGGACTGCGCCTGTACGTAGCCACCACCAGCCAGGGAAAGCTCCGCGACTTCCGCACAGCCGCAGAAACCCATTCGGCTTCGATTGAACCGCTACCTGGTCTGGCCGACATCGAACCTCCCGAAGAGGACGGCGATACCTTTGCCGCGAATGCTACGATCAAGGCCGTTTACTATTCTCAGTTTGCTCCCGGAGAACTTGTCCTGGCCGACGACTCAGGACTGGAGGTCGATGCCCTCGATGGCGCCCCGGGCGTTCGATCTGCCAGGTTCGCCGCCGATGCCGGTATTTTCGACTCTCCCGATGCCGGTACAGACAATACCGACGTCTGGAATAACATGGTCCTCCTTCAACGCCTCGGCGACACACCGCCCGAGAGACGAACGGCCCGCTATCACTGCGTGCTCGTAGCCGCCCTTGACGGCCGGGTTCAGAACACCTCTGATGGCTCCGTAGAAGGAGTCATTCTCAACGCACCTCGCGGAACCGGCGGCTTTGGCTACGATCCACTCTTCTACATTCCTGAACTTCAGCAGACCATGGCAGAAATTGATCTACACACCAAACTTCCCCTGAGTCACCGCGGCCGCGCCCTTGCCGCATTGCTCGAACAGCTTCACGTTTAAGCGCCACTGCGCTCTTGATCGGCTCTCCTAAAAATCGGCGTAGTTTCACCTTCCGAACACAAGTCCCCTCCCGCGCTTGACGAGCCCTATCTCCGTTACGAATAATGCACTTGGAATTGCAAGAGATACGCCGTCCCTCATTCTGAAACCCTCACCGCTCCGGACTCTGCACCCGAAGCACTTAGGAGCCACTTCCCAATGGCAACTGCCCAAAATCCTGCCACGCCTAAGGTTCACGCAGGCGTGCAGCCGCTTCGCGCCGCTAAGGGTACAAGCTTTCTCTGGCGCAAGCTCCATTCACTCCTCGGCATCATCCCCATCGGCGCCTTTTTTATCGAGCACCTGCTTTCCAACTTCGAAGCGCTCAAGGGGCCGACCGCCTATGCCGCCCAGGTCAAGTTCCTCAATGCCCTGCCGCTGGTTCGCGTTCTCGAGTGGACATTCATCTTCCTTCCCATTGCCTACCACGCTCTATACGGCCTCTACATCTGGTTCCGCGGCAAGTCAAACGTTGTCTACTATCCTTGGGCGGGCAATTGGATGTATGTTGCCCAGCGCTGGACAGGTCTTATCGCAACCGCCTACATTATCCAGCACGTCTTGCGCCAGCGCTTTATGGGCATCAGCCTGCCTGAGAACCCCGGAGCTGCATTCCACAAAGTTCAAGTGGAACTCGCAAACCCCATCATGCTGGCTGTCTACGTCATCGCTATGATCGCCATATGTTGGCACTTCGCCTACGGAATCTGGCTCTTCGCAGCCAAGTGGGGCATCACCCCGGGAGACGTTGCACGCAAGCGCTTCGCCTACATTTGCGCAGCATTCGGCGTCATTCTCCTCTTTATGGGACTTGCTAGCATTTGGGCATTTATCAGTCCCAAGTGGCAGAACGCTCCCGAAATTGCTCCGGTTGCAGTTGTTCAGATGGCCGGCTCCACTGCAGCAATGCTCTGAAGAGGACCAATGTCCGAAATCGCCACCTCCACCGCGCGCATCGATTACAAGGTCTTCCAGGGCATCATCCCCGAGATGGGCACGGGCATGGCTGCCATCAGCCATGCGCTTCGTAAATCCGGCATTGAAGCAGAACTTATTGAACTGCTGAAAATTCGTGCCTCGCAACTCAACGGTTGCGCATTCTGCGTCCAGTACCACCTGAATGATGCGCGAAAACTGAATATTCCTGCAGCCAAACTCGACCTTCTCGCCACTTGGCGCGAGGCCGGCGTCTACAGCGAGCGCGAGGCTGCTGCACTGGACTGGGCAGAGCAGGTTACTCTTATCGCCAATCACCACATCGACGACGAGGCATTTGCGCGCGTCTCGGAGCATTTCTCTGAACGTGAAGTCGCTTTTCTAACTACGGCCATCGGCCAGATCAACTTTTGGAACCGGGTTGCCGCTCCGCTGCGTTTCGCGCCGCCAATACCCGCTGGTTCCTAGCTTTTTGCTTTTACTGGCGACTGGCACCTGGTAGCTGGCCGCTAGCTTCGAAAGGACAGAATGGCAGCACCCAGAATCATTGTGGTTGGTGGAGGTTTGGCCGGGCTCGCGGCAGTCATCAAGATCGCCGAGGCCGGCGGTCATGTCGATCTTTTTTCCATCGTCCCCGTCAAGCGCTCCCACTCCGTCTGCGCGCAGGGAGGCATCAACGCCGCAAAGAACCTCAAAGGCGAAGGCGACACTACCTGGCAGCACTTCGACGACACCATCTATGGCGGCGACTTCCTCGCCAACCAGACCCCTGTCAAGGCCATGTGCGAAGCCGCTCCCGGCATCATCGATCTCCTCGATCGAATGGGCGTTCCCTTCAACCGTACACCCGAGGGACTCCTCGACTTCCGTCGCTTCGGCGGCACCCTCTATCACCGCACCGCCTTCGCCGGAGCCACCACCGGTCAGCAACTCCTCTACGCTCTCGACGAACAGGTCCGCCGCTATGAAGTTGACGGGCACGTGCACAAATTCGAGGGCTGGGAATTCCTTTCCGCAATCGTCGATTCCAAAGGCGCCTGCCGCGGCATCGTGGCCATGAATCTGCGCACAATGGAAGTTCGCGCCTTCCAGGCTGAGGCCGTGATCCTCGCCACCGGCGGCAATGGGGCCATCTTCGGCAAGAGCACCAACTCCGTCGTATGCACCGGCTCAGCGCAATCTGCCGTCTTCCAGCAAGGCGCTTACTACGCCAATGGAGAATTCATTCAGGTCCATCCAACGTCAATCCCCGGGGAAGACAAGCTCCGACTCATGTCCGAGTCAGCTCGCGGCGAAGGCGGACGCGTATGGGTTCCGCGAACTCCCGGCGACAAGCGTCCCATCAAGCAGATCCCCGAGTCTGAGCGCTTCTACTTCCTCGAAGAGTGGTATCCGAAGTACGGAAACCTTGTTCCCCGCGACGTCGCCACCCGTGCCATTCACAAAGTTGTCTACGAGAACGGCCTCGGCATCGACGGCCAGCCGATGGTCTATCTCGATCTCACTCACATCGACCGGGAGACCCTCAATCGTAAGCTCGAAGGCATTCTCGAAATCTACGAGAAGTTCGTCGGCGACGATCCGCGCGAAGTGCCGATGAAAATTTTCCCGGGAATGCACTACACCATGGGCGGTCTGTGGGTAGACAACAACCAGATGACGAACATTCCGGGACTTTTCGCTTGCGGCGAATGCGAGTACCAGTACCACGGCGCCAATCGCCTCGGCGCGAACTCCCTCGTCAGCTGCATCTTCGGCGGATTCACCGCCGGCCCCATCGCCCTCAAGTATGCAAAGAGCGTCGATGCGGCCCAAGGCGATGGCGGTGCTGCTGCCGAAGTTGCACGTCAGACAGAGATGAATCAGCAGTTGCTTAAGAACGAAGGCAACGAGAACCCCTTCCGCATCTGGCGCGAACTCGGCGTCACAATGACGGAACATGCCACCGTCATCCGCTACAACAAGGGGTTGAAGCAAGCCGACGAGAAAATTGTCGAACTCCTTGACCGGTTCCAGAATGTCAGCCTCGCCGATCGCACCCAGTGGGCGAACACCAGCTTCGCGTTCACCCGTCAGCTCTATAACATGCTCGAGCTTTCGCGCGTAATAGTGCAGGGCGCTCTCCTTCGCGACGAATCGCGCGGCGCACACTACAAGCCGGACTTCCCGGAGCGTAATGACGATAAGTTCCTGAAAACCACCAAGGCCAGCTTCACCGGTACCCCTGAAGGTCCCCGCTTCGAATACGAAGACGTGGACACGCAATTCATCAAGCCACGGCCACGACGTTACGACGCTGCCAAGTAGAGGGACCTTTGAGCCAGAACTTCTTCGTGAAACTCATCCCGCCTCGCACAACGTTCTCGCAGGACATGACTGCCGACGAGCGCCGGGTGATGCAACAGCACGTCGAGTACTGGACCGATCTCATGGATAAGAAGTTCGCCATCGTCTTCGGGCCGGTGATGGATCCGGTCGGGGTTTATGGTATCGGAGTAATCCAAGCCGAAAACGAAGATCAACTTCGGACCTTGATCGACGGCGATCCTGCGAAAACAATCAATCGTTACGAGTACTGGCCCATGCGTGCTGTGCACCCGGGACTCAAGGCTGATAGCTGAAAGCTTCTAGAGGAACAATGGCAAAGACCGTCAAATTCGAAATCAAGCGTCAAGCCGGGCCCGATGCGCCGGCCGTATGGGAAAACTTCGAGCTCGAGTGGCGCCAGGGAATGAACGTCATCTCCGCCATGATGGAGATCGCTGCCAATCCTGTCACTGCTGACGGCAAACCCACGACGCCCATCACCTACGACTCCAACTGTCTCGAGGAGATCTGCGGTTCCTGCGCAATGCGCATCAACGGCAAAGCCCGAATGGCCTGCTCCGCTCTCGTTGACAATCTTGAGCAGCCCATCAAGGTCGAGCCCCTTTCCAAGTTCCCTCTCGTTCGCGACCTGCAGGTCGACCGCTCCGTCCTGTTCGAGAATCTGATGCGCGTCAAAGCCTGGGTACCAGTCGACGGCACCTACGACCTCGGCTCTGGCCCCCGTGTTTTCCCGCAACAACAGGAAGCCAACTACCCGCTGTCCAACTGCATCTCCTGCACCTGCTGCATGGAGGTTTGCCCCCAATTCAACGACGCCACAAACTTTGTAGGCGCCGCCACCATTGCTCAGGTAAAGCTCTTCAACAATCACCCCACTGGCAAGGTCTTCAAAGAAGAGCGCCTCCGCGCTCTCGCCGGCGACGGTGGAATCCAGGAGTGCGGCTATGCGCAGAATTGTGTCGAGGCCTGCCCCAAACAGATCCCACTTACCAACGCCATCTCCGACGTAGGCCGCGATGTGGTCGTTCAAAAGATCAAGGATTTCCTCCGCAGCTGACCATCGTCTCAAGAATGGGGACATTCAAGGGCACAGATTCGTTCCGTGCCCTTTTCTTTTGCTCTCAATGTTTTCGCGCGCTGCCAAAGGTCCTGGCGAAACTTGCATCCAAGCTCAAAGATCGATCAGCAAGTCTACAAAGGAGATATCAACCTATGGCTGACCTAAAGAAATGCGCACACCCCGCCTGTTCGTGTATGACCGACAAGAAATACTGCAGCACCTACTGCGAAAACCATAAAGATACATCTGAGATCGCCTGTGAATGCGGCCATTCCGGCTGTAAAGGGGATATCGCCAAGTAGAACGACAGGCCCGCAGGAATCTCCTCGCGGGCCTGTGATCAACTCTCCGTCATCACTGAACGTTAAGCATCAGTACCGTGGTGTGAGAAACCGATCCCGCGGTTGCTGTCACGCTGAAACTCTCGACCGTCGGTTGCGGAACCATCTTCCCACCGCCGGATGAGCCGCAACCGGTCACTCCGCCCAGGACAATCGCTAACCCCGCCGTGAAACAGACGAAGCCATAGAAGAATCGCCGCCTTCTGCGCCAACCCATTCCCATGAAGACGAAGAGCAAAAAGCCTGCAACCACATTTGAAACCGGGGCTGTTGTGGCGGTTGCCGAAACTGCTACGACTGCAGAGCCTGTCGTCGGGTCAAAAGACGGCGAGCTCACGGTGCAGACTACTGCTGCCGGACCATGGCACGAAAACGAGAACGAATTACGAAAGTTCCCTGCCGGCGTTGCTTTGACCGAGAAGTCCCCAATCTGCCCGGGTGCTACGGTTACACTCTGCCTGTCTGAAGTCAGCGTGAAGTCCGGTCCCGTTCCAGAAGTGTTCACCGCCAGCGCAGCAAAAATGCCGCTCGACTCTCCCGCCGGAGCCGCCGTCAGATACAGCGTGTCAGTATTTCCGGATGTTCCATCTCCGAAAAACATACTGTGCAGTTGCTGATTCACGATCGGATTTCCATTGCCGTCGTTGAGCGCTCCCAAATACTGACCAGTGGTTGGATCAAACGCATTGATCAGCCCGTCCCCGGTATTCCCGATCAGAATATCGTTCGAGAACGCCCCGAAGTTTGCGCTGGCCTGCACTACGGCGCTGGGCACGTTCAAGGGTCCCGCCGTGGCAAACCTCCTTTCAAAGCTTCCATCGAGGTTGAAAACATCCACGATACCGCTCCCCACACCGGGCAGAGGATTGTGTTGTGTGACATCTTGCAGGGCATAGGCAACAAACACATGACCGTTCACCACTTGGAGGTTCCACGGAGAAAATCCAGCAGGCAGATTAGGATCGAAGAACGCACCAGGAATACCCAGCGGGTCGAAAAATGGAGTGAAAGTCTCGACAAAACCCCGGTGAAAGTCCGCTGCCGCAAGATAAGGCGCGCAACAATCCGGAGTCAGCAGCGCCAGCCCGGTATACTCCGCCCCCTGCGAAGAGTGATCGACCATCAGAATGGTCGTACTCTTGATGTCGCCCTGGCTGTCTGCGTACTCTCCTGAAATCGTCCCTAGCCTGGTAGAGAATAAAAACGGCATCGGGAGCGGGCTTTGTTGCGATGTGAACTCACCAGTCGTATTCGCCGCCACTCCCGTGGGATTGGAAGGAATCGTCACGCCATCAGGTACGGCGACGATGCCGCGGGGGGGTTGCTGTGCTCCGTTCGTATCGTAGCTTTTGAACTTCCCTTTCGCATTAGCAGCCACGCGGAAGGCCTGTCCGGCGGAAACGGCCATGCCCCACGGATGCGCAAGATCATCATCTATCGTGAGCGCGAGGCCCGGCACATTCGACACAAGATTGGTCTGTGAGTAGTTGTTGGCTTGAGTTTGTCCCGCAAGATTTGTGATGCCTCCGCCTATCAGACACACGAGGAGGGTCGTTCCAGCTTTCACTTTCATTCCTCTTCCGTAGATTTAGAAATGCTGGCCCGGAGTTAGGCCTCGAAGTGATGCTAGAGACCGGCTCGCTCGCAGATGTCACTGCTGCGTCACAAGAACGTCATTTCTCAAGAACATCGCAGCCGATGCTGAAGATCATTTCTTCAGCCAAAGCCTTGCAAAACAGGTTGCAGCCGATTTTCACCTTGGTGAGCACATTCATTGCGGAGGCAGAATGAGGATAGCAGTGGGGCTCTGACATCCACGCTCTCAAGAGAAGACAAAGCGCCAGGACGGTTTCGGTTCGTCCTAAAGTCGCGCTAACCACTTTGGATGGGGATATTTGAATCGATTCGTGTCTGAAATCTGCGAGTTACGAGACTGCACTGTCCGTAACCCGTTGATAACGTCCGAAACGACGGGGGGAGGGGGTCCCAACGTCAGGATTACGTTAAGCTACATGCCTGCGTAGAAGCTGGCCATCCAACTCTGCATAAGACCAGGCAGGCATCCCAGAGCGATGACGGCGATGGTGATCAGCGCGAGTACTCCCATCGCCAAGGGGCTTCCCTTCACCGAAGTGGCATTGGATGGAGGCATGACAAACACCCGCTTCAGCACCTGCAGATAGTAGTAGAGTGAAACCGCACTCATTGCCACCGCAATCGCAACAAGGGTGAACGGCGTCGCTCCACGATTCACTTGGAGAACGGCCGCAAACAGATTGAACTTCGCCCAGAATCCGACTAGCGGTGGAATGCCGGCAAGTGAAAGAAAAAGGACAAGCAGTATCCCAGCCAGAAGGCCGTTGCGCTTGTAGAGACCCAGGAACGCATCCATCCTGTCGCTGCCGTTCACACGTTCAACCACAGAGACCGCGCCGAAGGCGCCAATTATCGTCAGCCCGTAGGTCAGGATGTAATACAAGATCGCATTCGCGCTGACGTTGCTGCGCGAGAAGTATGCGATGGCGAGCAGGATATAACCCGCATGTGCGATGGCTGAGTAGGCAAGCAAGCGGCGGACGCTGTCTTGAGCCAACGCGGCCAGATTGCCGAAGACCATCGATGCGACGGCAAGGATGGCCATCAACGTAGACCACCCCCAATGGAAGCCCATGAATCTCGGCGCGTCGCCTGAGAGAGTAGCGGTGACTAGGCCAGCCCCATGAACCTGGTCCATGGCATGTAAGGCGGCTGCACTAATCCCTATCAACAAAGCGAAGCTCGCCACCTTGGATACTGAAGCGATGAAAGCAGCGGCCGGAGCCGGTGCTCCTTGATAGGTGTCCGGCGCCCAGAGATGAAACGGCACCGCGGCGACTTTGAAACCTAGCCCAGCCGCTATCATCACGAGCGCAACGTACAACAGCGGCGTCGAATTGAGAACTGCTGGAGCGAACAAACCGCGCATGATCTCGTGAAGATTTGTCGAACCGGTAAGCCCGTAGAGATAACTGAAACCAAAAAGAAGGAAAGCCGCAGACATTCCGCCGAACAGGTAGTACTTCATGGCGCTCTCGGCGCTCTTTCCCGAACGCTTCGCGAAAGCCGTTAGAACGTAAAGTCCGAGAGACAGAAGTTCCAGCCCGACAAAGATGACCAGCAGGTCCTGCGCCGAACAGATCAGCAGCCCACCAGTCGCCGCCATCAAAGTCACAGAGACAAATTCGCCAACATGCTTCGTAAAGTCCGATCCAACAAGGAAAAACAATGTCAGCACAGTCAGCATCAAGATCCCGACTTGCGCTATTGCCGTATATCCGCCTGTCGCGAGCAGCAAATCGGTGCTTCCGGGATAACTCAGTCCTCCCTCGGCTTGGAAGGGCATGACAGCCACTGCAGCCGCACAACCAAAAACTCCGATCAAAACCGCCGAGAAGACCCGGATTTGCAGAGCTGCCTTGCGCAGAAATCCGAGATCAACAACCAGGACCAGAAGTGCCGCAATATCCAGAGCCGTTTCCGACAGCGTAACTCGAAAGAGGTCAGCGTAATTCATTGCATGCCTCCTGCCAGCAGCGCCTTGACCGCAGGCTCAATGGAGTTCAGCAAGATGCTGGGATAGATGCCAACAATGAGCGTCGCTCCGAACAGCAGGCACGTTGCGGTGATCTCGGGCCAGGTGATGGGATCGAACTTCGGCCATCCTTCCTTCGGGTGTTCATCCGGCCTCGGGAGTCGATCGGTAAAGAAAGCCTTTTGCAGAGCCCGCCACGTGTACGCTACACCAATCACAATTCCGACGCCAGATGCAGCAGTCCACCACGGCTTCGCGATCCACGCACCAATGAGTACCTGTAACTCTGCAACAAATCCTGAGAATCCCGGCAAACCCATCGAAGCCATGCCTGCAATCACAAAAGCCCACGCAGCAAAAGGAAGCCGCCTTCCAAGATACATGCCTTCCAGTTCGCCGAGTTGGCGCGTGTGCGTCCGCTCGTAGACAATGCGTCCGACGATCGCGAAAAGTAACCCGGCGATTACGCCGTGCGAAAACATCTGCAGCACCGCTCCATCGACTCCAACCTGTGTCAAAGTCACAAGCCCGAGCAGCACGAACCCCATATGACTCACGCTGGAATAGCCGATGACAAACTTGAAGTCAGTTTGCGCAAGCGCCACCAAAGCGCCGTAGATGATGCCAATTACCGCAAGCAAGGCGAAAACATCACGCCACGAACCAATACCCCAGAATGACCAGCCCCATGGATCCAGCCCGTGCGGAAATAATCCAATCGCAACCCGAAGACATCCATAAGCACCCAGCTTCATGACGACGCCGGCCAATAGCATCGAAGCGGCAGTAGGCGCCGCAACGTGACCAGTAGGAGCCCATGTATGAAATGGCCAGAGGCCAGCAAGGATTCCGAAGCCGATAAACGCCACTGGAAAGGCCCACATCTGAAAGCTCACAGGCAGATTCGCATTTGCCAGACTCACGAGGCCCGTCGAATGGCTGCCGGATGAAGCATAGGCCGCGAGCAGGACAACCAGCACCATCGCGGAGCCCACGAAAGAGTAAAGCGCCAGCTTCATGGCCGCGTACTCACGCCGGGTCGAACCCCAGATTGCAATCAGAAAATACTTCGGCACGATCGCAATTTCGTAAAAAACAAAAAGCAGGAACAGATCGAAGCTTAGGAAGACTCCATAAACGCCGCCGATGAGCGCAAGGAAGAATGCGAAAAACTCATTCGTGCGGAACTCGATATTCCAGCTGAAAAGAACACCGCTTACTGCTGCCAGCCCGGTGAGGAGTACCAGTACGCGGCTGATGCCATCTGCCGCCAGCGTGTAATGAATGCCCATCATCGGAACCCAGGGAACATCGATGATGGTCACGCGTCCTTGCCCTGCTCCAGATGCGAAGCCGGCGATTGCAATTGCAAATCCCGCTGCCGCCACCACCAGCGCAATGGCGCGAGCCAAGGCCGCGTTGCCCTTCGGCAACAACGCCAGCATCAGCGCACCAGCAAACGAGATGTAAATCGTCCAGGCCAACATTATGTCTAAAATCTCCAGTGCGCCAGCAGATATTGAACCGTCGGATTTACCCGTTCAATTACGATCTGCGGCAGCAAGCCGAGCAGAAACATCAGTCCAATTACAGGCGCCACACCGAGTCGCTCGCCTCCATGCAGGTCTGGGAATTCAGCCCAGCGCTGCGGAACAGGACCGGTAAAAACCTTGAGGATCACGGTGAGAATTACCGCAGCAGTCACGAGCAGGCCGAGAACTGAAACGCTTGCTGCAACCCATGACAACGGAAACACGCCGCGAAAAATGAGGAACTCGCCAACAAAGCCGTTCAAGCCCGGGAGACCAAGCGACGAGAAAAGCGTAATGCCCATGAGCCCCGCAAAGACTGGAGCCGGCTGGCGCAGCCCTCCAAAATTGTCGATGCCGCGCAGCCCTGCGCTGCGGAACTGGATCATCGAGATGAACCAGAAGATGGCAGCTGCGGTAAGACCGTGATTAAACATCTGGAGGATCACGCCATTCAGGGCAGCTGCCTGGCTCACGGAATCGGCAACATTGCCGCCCGCATGAACGGCGATCGCAAATATTCCGAGCAGGCAGTAGCCAAGGTGGTTGACCGACGAATACGCAAAAACGCGTTTCAGATCCTTCTGTGCAGCCGCTGCCCATGCTCCCATCACAATCGTGATTACCGCGAGCACGAGTAAAGGAGTGCGGATCGCGGCGATCTGCGGCCCAAAGAGCGGCAGCGCGATGCGCAATAGACCATACACGCCCATCTTCGACATGCCGCCTGTGAGCAGCATGGTGACAGGTGATGGCGCTTCACTGTATGCGGCGGGAAGCCACGTGTGAAACGGAGCAAGCGGAACCTTGACGGCAAATCCGGCAAGCACCCCAACTGCCAGCCACATCATCACCGGTCCAAGACTCGCGAATACCCGGTGCTCGAGACTTCCGCTTGCTGCCATGGCAGCAAGATCAATGAAATCCATTGAGCCAGTGGCATGGTAGACAGCAAGAAAGCTCAGCAGGAGCGCGACGCTGCCGACCATTGTGTAAACGAAAAACTGCGTCGCGGCCGGTCCGCGCCTGGGACCGCCCCAGAGTTTGATGAGGAAGAACGCGGGAATCAGGCTGAGTTCCCAAAAAATAAACCAGTGAAAGAAATTCAGTGCAGTAAACGTACCGAAAAGCCCAGCCTCGAGCAGCAGCACAAGCGCGAAAAACAATCCTGGCTCGTGGCGAACACGATGCGCCGCATCAATAGACATCAGCGAAACTAGTGCCGAAAGGATGAGCATCAACGCGCCCAGCCCATCGACGCCAAGGTGATACTGCACTCCAAGCGAGGGCACCCACTGATGCAGTTCCTGCAAACCGATCGAACCATCCGCGGGCAAGCGGATCCAGATCAAGAGCGAGAGCAACAGACTAAGGATTCCTGTGACCTGCGCGACCGCCCGTGAGTGACGGCCCGTGAACACAGCGATCACTGCCCCGATGACTGGCAGCAGAGTGATGATTGTCAGAAGCGGAAGAGAGTTCATGGATGTCCGCTCCAGATGAGGATCGCGGCAAGAATTACCACCGCGACCGCAAGAAGACGAAGGTAGATCTGTCCGCGGCCATTCTGGATACGCGCGAGAACGCCACCGCCGTTGTAGACCTCTTCACAGCCTTTGTCGAAGGCGCCATCGACCATAGTGGCGTCGAGAAACTTATTGAGGCGCGCCCAGTGGTTGAACAGCCAGGTGACGGTGGAAACCATGTCGCCCCAGATTTCGCGATCGATCCAGTCGGCGACCTTGGCCCACCAATAGTAGAAGGCGATGACGGTTGCGCCGTAGAGTTCGTCGATATAGAGCCGATTGGCCAGCACAGTCCAAACCGCAGGGATCGACTTCTCAAGCGCATCCGGCTCTTCGGCACGCGGTGACTTGTTGCCATAGAGCCACCAGCCAAGGCCGATTCCGACTATGACGATGATGAAAGATGTCAGCAGGAGCATCAACCAGGCCGGTTCAGCGAAAGCGTGCATCTCGACGGAAGTCGTGTGATCTTCCAGGAAGGCTCGGAACCACGGCCAAGCGGGAGTGCCGATGATGCCAAGCCCGATGGCGAAGACGGCCAGGATCACGAGCGGCGTTGTCATCACACGAGGGCTCTCGTGAGCATGACTGTGACCACGATATTCGCCGAAGAAAACGTAGCTGACCTGGCGGGTCATATAGAACGCCGTAAGAACCGCGCCGAAGACGAGCATGTAGTAGGGCGCGTGCGAGAGAGACCATCCATGCGCCGACTCCAAGATCGCGTCCTTGCTCCAGAAGCCTGAGAAGAAAATTGGAACGCCGCACAGCGCCAGCATACCGACCGCATATGTGTAGAAGGTCCACGGCATGACCTTCCAGAGCCCGCCCATGTGGCGGATGTCCTGCTCTTCGTGCGCGCCGTGGATCACGGAGCCTGAGCCCATGAAGAGAAGGGCTTTGAAGAAGGCGTGCGTGATGAGGTGGAACATGCCAACGGCGACGCCACCCACGCCGAGGCCAGCCATCATGTAGCCGAGTTGCGAAACGGTGGAGTAGGCGAGAATGCGCTTGATGTCGTTTTGCGCAACCGCGATCAGTGCGGCGAAGACTGCGGTCGACGCTCCGACCCAGGTCACGACCATGAGCGCTGTCGTGGTGCCCGGCGCTTCGCCGTGAGCCACAGCTCCAGCCGACATCAGAGGGTAAACGCGGGCAATCAGGTATACACCCGCGGCAACCATGGTTGCCGCATGAATGAGCGCGGAGACAGGCGTAGGACCTTCCATCGCGTCAGGCAGCCAAACGTGCAGAGGAAGCTGGCCGCTCTTCCCTGCTGCCCCGGCGAAGATCAGCAACCCGATCGCACCAGCAGCCGTGAGTCCCCAATGCGAGTGATGAACGAGCAAGCCGCCGAGTGCGAGCGGCTCCATCGATCCTGTACCGTGGTCGTAGAAAAGTAGCGTGCCGGTCTGAGCAAAAAGCCAGACGATTCCAAGCAGAAAAAAGATATCGCCAACACGAGTGGTGATGAATGCTTTTCGTGCCGCCGCAGCAGCCGAGGGCTTTTGATACCAGAACCCAATCAGAAGATAAGACGTGAGACCTACCAGTTCCCAGCACATGAAGAGCAAAAGGATGCTGTTGGCAATCACCACCCCCAGCATCGCTCCGGCAAATAGTGCGAGGAAGCAGAAAAAACGAGTGTAGTTCTCGTCATGCTCCATGTACCCGGTCGAGTAGATGAAAATGAGCAGACCTACGAAGGTCACCATCACCAGCATCACGGCCGAGAGCGGATCGAGTACCCAACCGAGTTCGACAGCCTGCGTGCCGACCGTGAGCCAGGAGAAGTTCACCACCTCGCGCACAGCGTAGCCATGCGACCATCCGCTGAGGACATGCGCGAAGGCGGCAATCGCGATCAACAACGAAATTCCCAGCGAGCCGATCGCCAGGCTCGAAGCTAGCTTGCGACGGGGCTGCTTCGACACAGAGATAATGCCAGCTGCGACAATGGGCAGAGCTGGAATGAGCCACAACCAGCGCGCAATGGAACTCGCGTCAATCTGAGGCGTGAACGCGATCGCTTCTTGCATTATCGGTTCACCCCTTCATCCTGTTCATTTCTTCAACGTCCGAAGTTTTAGCGTGGCGATAAATAGAAATCACAAGTCCGAGTCCGACTGCGGCTTCTGCAGCGGCTACCGCGATCGAGAAGATGGCGAACATCATGCCGCTGAGTAGTTCTGGATGCGGCCCGTAGCGCCAGAAGGCTATCAAGTTGAGGTTTGCTGCATTGAGCATCAACTCAATCCCAATCAGAACCATGATGGCATTGCGCCGCGTGAGAGCGCCCGCAAGCCCGATGGCGAAAATGAGTGCCGCGACAATCAGGTAGGAAGCAAGAGGAGTCATGATTGTCCTGCTCTCTCTTTCTCGTGCATTGCAACGATCACGGCTCCCAGCAACGCCACTGTAAGCAGGACAGCAATGATCTCAAGTGGCAGCACGTACCGGCCCATGAGTGCATTGCCGATATCGTTCACGTTGACAGCAGGAGTGGCAGTCTCGTTGGGTAGCGAAGGCGCGGCCCGAAGCACTGCCCAGGCGAGCACGGCGAATACTCCAGCGGCGATAGCGAGCCCTGTGAACCAGCTTTTCGAAAAGACACCCTGCTTTGGTACTTCGGAGCCTTTTGTCAGCAGAATGGCGAACACAACCAGAATCGCCACAGCCCCAACATACACAAGGATCTGCGAGAAGCCTGCAAACTGCGCATCAAGTCGCAGGAACAAAAGCGCCAGCCCGAAGAACGCAATCGTCAATGCCAACGCAGCATGTACCAGATTCTTCAGAAGAACGGCCGCGAGCGCGCCGCCGACGGCAAAAAACGAAATCACATAGAAAACCAAGCCCACAGCCGGCCGCTCCTTTCTTTGCGTTTCGCATACGGCACCTTTGTGTACCACGGGCTACTCGGCATAACGGTAGCTCCTCGGCCCGAAGTGCTTGCGCCGCATTCCTTCCCGACCGATGCTGACATACGCGAGAATCAAAATCGCCGAGCAGACCACCCATCGGAGCCAGCCGTCTCCCATAAATCGCCACAAGCCTGCAACGAACAGGTTCAGCAGGCACATCGGCAATACGAACTTCCACGCGAAGTTCATCAGTTGATCCTGGCGCAGACGCGGCAAGGTGCCGCGAACCCAGATGAAGACTGCCATTGAGACAAACAGTTTGCCAAAAAACCAGATCCAGGAAGGAATAAACTGCAATGCCGCGAGAGGCGCCATCCAACCGCCCAGAAACAAAGTCGATCCCAGTCCTGAGATCGAGAACATCGCTACATATTCCCCGAGGAAGAAGAGCGCGAATTTAAAGCCTGAATACTCGGTGTGGTAGCCGGCCACAAGTTCAGACTCACCTTCGGGAAGATCGAATGGCGATCGATTGGTCTCAGCCGTCCCGGCGATCGCATACATGATGAACCCAGCCAGGCCCCACGGAGTAAAGATGAACCAGTGTGGCAGGCCGTAGGAGTAGTGGTTCTGTGCTTCGACAATCTTCACCAGCGACAGCGAACCTGTCATCATCACGATCACCACGCTGGATAGCAGAAGAGCTACTTCGTAGCTGATCATTTGCGCAACTGCGCGCATGGCGCCGAGAAGCGAGTACTTGTTCCGGCTCGACCAGCCTGCCATGAAAACCGATAGCTCTGTCGATGCCCCCATGGCGAAATAAAACAGCAGGCCAGCATCCATGTCTACGAGCACCATGTTGCGGCCCATGGGGAGCACAGCGAAGCCCATGAAGACAGTGACCACCAAAATGATCGGTGCCAGAAAATGAACGACCCCGTCTGCGCTTGTCGGGACAATGTCTTCCTTGGTCAGGGATTTGATGCCGTCCGCCATGGGTTGAAGAATCCCGTAGGGTCCGACGCGGTTAGGCCCAAGGCGATTTTGAATGCGTGCCACGCCCTTGCGCTCGAGAACCGTAGTGACTGCAAAGAGCGCAGGGTACAGCCCAATGATGCAGACAACGCTGATGACGACACCGACGGGGGTTTGCCAGCTTTGAGGTAGGTAACCAAGCAGCCAATGCTTCAGTATTACAAAAACCTGGTCGAGCCTTTCGATCATGCTTTCGGCTCTCCTTCATTCGTTGCTCGAGTTTCGGCGTTCTTATTGTCTTCCGCTGTTTTCGCCGTGGATGCAGGCCTGGCATCAACGTTTGCAGCAGGCTTCCCTGGCAGCGGAGTCGAAGGAATTGCGGTCGTCGGCGTGGCCGCTGCTTTTGCAGCAGCAGCTTGCGCGGCCGCTCTGGCCTTCGCTTCTACTTTGGACTTCTCCTCGGCAAGCCGTGCGTCTACTTCGCTGGCCTCAGTGGGATGGATCTGGTGGTAGTACTCGTTTGAGCGCGCAAGTTCCTTGCGATCGAGCAGCAAGCCCCCGAATCGATCATCCGTGGCCAATTCGAACTCGGTATTCATCTTGATGGCTTCGAACGGGCAGACCTCAACACAGATCTGACAACTCATGCACACCGAAATGTCGATATCAAACTTCGCCGGATAGATCTGCGGCTTGCCCACGTAGTCCGGCTTCTTGTCCTTGCTCTTCTCGATGTAGATACATTTCGGCGGGCACTCCTTTTCGCAGATCTGGCATGCGACGCAGCGGAGACCCTTTTCCCAATCGTCACCGTCATAGACAAGAAACGGGAAGTTCCGCGAAGCTTCCGGCAGCGGCAAGCGCTCCTCCGGATACTCGACGGTTGTCATCCGTTCTTTCGAGACAAAGCTACCAGCGAAATTCTTCGCCGTCTCGGCTAGTCCCTTGAGAATCCCGTCACCCAGCATTACGACCCGCTCCTAGTCCCTTGCAAACTCCTCCGCTTCACTGCGGAGAACATTCAATGAGTGCTAACGGTCTACTTCTCCAAGCACAATATCGACACTTCCAAAAATCAGAACTACGTCGGCCACGTTCGAGCCGAGACACATGTCTTCCAAAACAGTTAGGTTGATAAAACTCGGTGGCCGAATGCGATAGCGATACGGATTGGGACTTCCATCGCTGATCAAGTAAAACCCGAGTTCCCCCTTCGGAGCTTCAATCCGGCCGTAGACCTCGCCTGGCTTTGGTCTGAAATTGCGGATTTTCGCTTTCGGATCCATTACCGGACCAGTCGGCAGCTCTTTTAGCGCCTGCTTCAAAATCGAAATCGATTCACGCATCTCGAGCATGCGAACCATGTAGCGATCGTAGATATCGCCATGATCGCCAAGGGGCACCCGGAATTTAAACCGGTCGTAGATGCCATAGTGATCGACTTTGCGTATGTCGTAGTTCACGCCGGAGGCCCGCAACATCGGTCCGCTGATGCCGGCGTTGACGGCGAGGTCAGGCCTCAGCACGCCGATTCCCTGGCAGCGTGCTATCAGAATCTCGTTCGTCATCAGGAACCGCTCGAACTCATCGATAAAGGCCGGCAGACCGTCAACAACTTTTCGAGTTGCGTCAAGCCAAGCTGGCGATGCATCAACTCGGCAACCGCCGAAGCGCATATAGTTGCACATCATGCGCGATCCGGTAAGACTCTCAAAGAGGTCCAGGATCTTCTCTCGCTCGCGGAAAGCGTACATCAGCGGAGTACCGCTGGCGCCCATCTCTTGCAGCAGGAAACCAATCGTTGAAGCGTGGTTCTGCACTCGAGTCAGTTCTGCGAGGATGACGCGTAAATACTCCGCGCGCTCTGGGACCTCCTGCCCGGCCAGCTTCTCAACAGCCAGCGCGTACGCCCAGTTGTTCGTGAGCGAGCAGAAGTAGTCCAGCCGATCGGTATAGGGCATGTTCGCCAGATAACTCTGGCTTTGGCCCAACTGCTCGTGATTGCGATGAAGGTAGCCGAAAACAGGTTTGAGCTTAATCACACGCTCGCCGTCCAGGACCACATCCATCCGGAAAACACCGTGCGTCGAGGGATGGTGCGGGCCCATTGCGACTTCAAGAAGCTCACCTTCGCCATCGGACTCAATCACAGGCGGACGATTCCAGCCAGCGAGTCTCTCGGTCTTGATGCCAGATGAACTCACTGGATCGCCTCCCCCGCGGCTACTTTGGCCTTGTGCTCCTGTGCGCGCTTGAGAACCTCATCATGAGGCGTGGGCTCATATTCAAAGTCATCCGGTTCCACATAGTCGCGACGCATCGGGTGATCCTTGAATTCGTCCCACATCAGAATCCGCCGCAGGTCCGGGTGCCCTGTGAAAACAATCCCAAACAAATCAAATATCTCGCGCTCTTGAAACTCCGCCGAACGCCAGATCGGCGTAAGGGAAGGCAGTTCGACCTGATCAGTGCGATTCGCTGTACGCAAGCGAACGACCACGGGACCGTGCTTCTTCGCAACCGAATAAAGATGATATACCGCTTCGAGATATCCAAGTTCGACGCGCTTCCGAGTTTCCTCGACAGTTTCCTCAACTATCTGCTCGACGCCATCGACGGACTTCGGAACCTGACGAGTGACTTTGACCTTCTCACTAATCTCTTTGTCCAGCCAGTCAACTCCCGTAACGTTCGAAAGGAAATCGAGAGCAAGCTCCCCGTCGTCCCGAAGGAACTCGGCGATCTGGATCGCTCTTTCAGCGCCAATCAGCAATGAGTGTTGCGCAGTCGGGGCAGGGTTCGGAACAACCGAAACCGTAGCGCCTGGCACTGCCGCCTCAATTGCGGATTTTATTTCCTCTACGCTCTTCACCCTAACCCCTGGCCGTCAACCTTTGACGTCTTACTGGATAATCTTGGGAACCGTCCAAGTTCCCGGATTACTGGGCGGATCCAGATCGTGCTCGCCGAACTCGGGAACTGGAAACTCTCCGGGCGCCTGCTCATCAAGGTGCCTCGGGCGCTCCTCCCCAGTGAGGTGCTGCCCGTCGATCTTCTTCTGCAATGTCATGAAGGCCTGGATGAGCGCCTCTGGGCGAGGTGGGCAGCCGGGAATGTGTACGTCAACGGGAATATAGCGGTCAATTCCCTTCAATACGTTGTACCCCTGCTTGAATGGCCCGCCGGAAATTGCACACGCACCCATCGCGATCACATACCGCGGCTCCGCCATCTGGTTATAGAGCCGAACCACCTGAGGCGCCATCTTCTTCGTAACTGTCCCCGAGATGATCATGAGGTCGGCCTGTCGGGGCGAGGGGCGGAACACCTCAGACCCGAATCGAGCAAGATCGTAGCGGGCCATCGTCGTTGCGATCATCTCGATGGCACAACAAGCAAGGCCAAACTGCATCGGCCAGATCGAGCTGCGGCGGCCCCAGTTGTAAAGTTCCTGGATCGTCGTCACAAACACGCCTTGCTTGCCGAGTTCGATCTTCAAATTTTCGTCAACCGCCATTTGTCGGTTTGCTCCAAATAAGCTTTCAGCCATCAGCTTCCAGCTTGTTCTGCTTCCTCGCAGCCGTTACGTCTTCTATCAACTTCCAAGTTCTGACGTCTGACCCAGACCTGGTGACCAGACAGCTGACTTACGCCCAAGTCAGTACTCCCTTTGCCCAGGCCCATGCGAGACCTTCAATGAGCAACAGCACAAAAACCAGCATCGATACACATGCAGCTGCTCCCAGTCCTGTAAATGCCACCGCAAACGGTAGCAGAAAGATCGCTTCTACATCGAAGATTAGAAAGATGATTGCGTACAGATAATAGGCAGATCGGAACTGGACCCAAGCATCGCCCCGCGACTCCAGGCCACATTCGTAAATGGCGTTCTTGATCGCATTGGGTTTGGCGGGGGAAAACACCCTCTGCCATACCCAGGCCAACCCCAGCGGAGCGAGCCCGAATCCCAACGCGACAACGAATAGAACTGCTAGTGAAAAATATGGACTTGAGGCCATCTGCGAGTGAGAGGTCTTTCCTAATAAACTTAACAGTTTGGCCCTGATTTGGCTAAATCCGAATTGCCCGTTCGCCGCTGTCCAGACCCATTTTCACTCCGTTCATCCCACTCTATGAACCGCTTGCTGAACGGTCGCACCGTTCGATCCAGGAAGGAGATCGGCCTTCTTACCGCATTCCTTTTTGACCGGCTGAACGTATCCACCTTTCGGTGGGGACAAAGGATGCCTCCCCTTTGATACCGTTCTATTGTCTCCCGAATTGTCTTCCCCACGGAGCAGTTCGGAGTTTAGCGTCTCACGTCATTGCAGTTCAGGGAGCCCCTTCCGAGATGTTCAAGTTCTCGCCGAGCCGTTTGGCCGCCATGAGTCTACTGGTGGTCCTGCCGCTAACGGCCAGTTTTGTCGTTCGCGCCGCTTCGGACCCTGCTCCTTCAACACCCGACGCGCCAGCCGCCGCATATACCGCCAGCATCCGGATCTCCGGACCGACCTCTCCGTTTCACGAGTCGGTCTCCAGCCGCTACAACTATGCGTTTGGGAAGGAGCACCCATTCTTGCCCTCAAACGCGATGACGGCAAACGGCCAGTTCATCAATCCCCGCAACGTCCCCACGGCAGAATATTGCGGTCATTGCCACCAGGAGGCATACCACCAGTGGCGCCAGTCTGTTCACTCCAACAGCTTCCGTCAACCCTGGTACCTCAAGAACGTCAATATGCTGATCGGCGAGAAAGGCGTTCAGTTCTCGCGCCATTGCGAGGGCTGCCATAATCCCATTGCTCTGTTCTCTGGAGATCTCTCCCAGGGCATGCCGAAGACGCGCCCGTTTGAAGATGAAGGCATCAGCTGCGCGGTCTGTCATTCGATCCAGTCCACCGACACTACTGGTACCGGTAGCTACGTGATGAGCACACCCGCCGTATTGGTCGACGACAAGGGGGCTCCGGTGAACCGGCAAGTATCCGACTCGGAGATCCTTGGCAATCTTGATCGCCACAAACAGGCCGTTATGCGGCCACTACTCAAAAGCGCAGAATTCTGCGCTGCCTGCCATAAGGCAGCTATCCCGCGCACACTCGACGACTACAAGTTTCTGCGCGCATTCACGGTCTACGACGAGTGGCAGGGGGCCAGCTTTACCAAACAATCTCCGCTTCCCTTCTATCGCAAGGATTCCGTTTCGACGTGCCAAACCTGCCACATGCCCCGCGAGCAAATGATGACTGGGGCAAAAGATGCGGGGGCGAAAGATGGCACGCTCGTATCGCATCGTTGGCTAGGGGGAAACAGCCTTAATGCCGCCTACTACAAGTTCGATGAGCAATCGAAGAAACTCGTGGACTTCCTTAAGAACGGCACCGACGGCAAGGGTGTTTTGAATGTCGACATCTTCGCCCTCGAAAAGGAAGCAGCGTCAGGATCTTCCGGAGAAGCTCCCGTTGCATCCCTTATTGCTCCCCTCGGTCTAAGGGAATTCACACTGTCGCCGGGCGATACGCTGATCGCGGATGTAGTGATCCAAAACAAGGGAATTGGCCATTCCTTCATTCCCGAGCAGCGTGACTTCTACGAGGCTTGGGTCGATTTCAACGTGAAGGATTCCTCCGGCAAGACGCTCGTCGAATCCGGCTTCATCAAGCCAGATGGCGATCTCGATCCATCCGCTCACTCCTTTACCAGCCGTCTGGTTAACATCGAGGGAAATCTCAACGATATCCACCAGATCTGGCATAACCGAGTGCTGGCTTACAACAATGGTCTCCAATCGGGCCGCTCGCAACTCGTGCGCTATCGCTTCCGGCTGCCAAAAGCGGTAGACGGTCCGGTCACGATCACCGCTTCTGTCAAGTATCGCCGTTTCGATCAGCACTTCCTTGATTTCGCAATGGATCAGCAGGCGGGCAAGCACTACAGTGAGCCTGTTCTTGAAGTCGCCAGCACTTCCCGTGCTCTTAAGATCGGCGAGAATCCGGTAATCGCGCCTGCCGCTGGCGAAAACCCGGAGTGGATGCGGTGGAACAATTACGGCATCGCCCTGCTCGACTCACTGCAATACGAGAAAGCCGTAGAAGCATTCAAACAAGTTGCAGCGCTCCGCCCCGACTATGCCGATGCATACACGAACATGGCAGTCGTCGAAACCGCATGGGAGCGTTACAACGATGCCAAGCCGCATCTTGCAAAGGCTCTGGAACTGCTGCCCGGTGATCCTCGCGCCCTCTATTACCGTGCCATCGTTGAACGAAACGCCGGGCAGATTCAAGAAGCAATTGAAGATTTGAAAGCGATGCTGGCGAAATATCCGCGAGCCAAGGACGGCCTTCGCGAACTTGGATTCAGCTACTACCAGGCCCACGATTATCCCAAGGCTCGCGAACAATACGAAAAGCTCCAGGCCATCGACCCCGACGATCTAGCTGCGCATTACCAGCTCGCTATCCTTTATCGGCGTCTAGGGGAAAAGGAGAAAGCAGCGGTAGAGTCTGCCAAATTTGCTGACCAGAAAGATGACCCGACGGCCAGCACCTACGCGCTTACCTTCCTGCGCAAGCACCCCGAGATTGCCAGCGAAAGCGTCACCTGGCACACGCATGACTTGACCGGCGACCCGGTCAATACTCCAGCGAAGATCGAATACAAGTACATCCCCGGGGCCGGCTGATGAGTGAAGCGGTCCGCACATCGTAAGCGGACCCTTCAACGTCGCCGCTGAACTATGTACCGATCGCAGGATTCGTTCGGATCTCAATGCCTACGTCTACGTCTCACAGGCAAGCCGACAATTTGAGTGTCGAATCCGGTTCAGCTGTGATGACCGGGTAACATCACAAAACTGTGAACCCTGGCTACCAATGCAGCTAAATCATAGGTCTGCGATTGTGTGCGGAACATCGCGGCCCATTACATCAGGCGAACAAATAGTGCAGTCAGACCGGTATCGTCTTTGGAGGCTACGATTCGCACCTTGTCGCCCTTCTGCGCCTGGAATTTGAATCCATCCACAGCACCCATGTAGCCCTCGCCGATCGTATCCTGCGTGATCTTGAAATTCTGTGTCGCCCCAGTACTATCTTCAACGGAGATTGAGCGCTTCCCATCGAATTTCACTACAGTTCCTGTTGCTGACGTAAAAGGTCCTGCACCAAGGTTCTTCAGCGCTACAACGGTGCGGTCCTGATCACCGCCGTAGTAGAGCACCACGGCATATGCGCCAGTTTTTTTGAATGCGTCAGCCGCTGTCGTCTCGAGAGCCACCTTCTTGTCAATCGAGAGACGCACCTTTGAGTTGGTGGCATCGCTAAAGAGGCCCTGTACTCCGTTGTCTTGAAATACAGAGATGGTCTTGCTGGCACTATTGATGGAGCTTACGGTTCCCGTGAGCGCATGCACCACCTGTTGCGACGCTGCCGGAAGTTCTGCCAAACCGAGGCAAACGGAAAAGGCAATGCTGCAGCCGATCACCTTCAACATAAAAGTAACCTCCCCAATTCTCAATTGTGGATCGCAAATGCACCGTCCCCTGGGTGCGATGGCGCCAGTATAGTTCCCCGACGATGTGCTGTAAACGATTCCCTGCCTCAATCCAGAACAAAGCGCCCTGAGTGGCGACTGTCATCGAGAAGCAAGCCTAGACGTCGATCGCGGGCTGGCCACACTCGGTTTACCCGCTCAAATCGGCGGGAAAGCCGGAAGTCACCCTGATCACTCTTTGGTCAGGGTGCGTCAGCTAAGCTGAAAACCTGGACTGTCATGTTTTCCTATGCGGCACAACTGAGGGCTGAATTAGCTGAACGAAATCGTCTGCATGCCTGCGGGCACCCACACGTGGAAAGCTACGGCAGCGATCCCGTGATCGTCTACGCTCCCGAAGATGGCCGCCACGGCAATTTTTATCAGCCTGCGTATGGGGCCATCCTGGCAAATCCCGCTTGGCTTCGCCGGTTTGAAAAAATCCACTCGCATGGGCGGTCCCTCCCAAAGCCGCTTTTAGACCCAGCACGAAAGTGGCGCGAACTGGACTCAGCGATGAGTTCCGATGCACTCCTGATGAACGTCTTCTGCACCCCTGGCGTGACCGGTTCCGCCGCGCTGCGTTCCGTGCTGGGAATCGAATCGGATGAGCGACCGGACATCGGTTGGAAAGCGCGCGTCCCGCTTCGAAGTGGCCGCTTCGACCGTACCGAGGTTGATATGCGCTGGGGCAACCTGCTCGTCGAGGCGAAATTGACTGAGTCCGACTTCCAGTGCCGCGAAGCGAAAATCGTCGAAGCCTACCGCGATTTTGAGGAAGTGTTTGATCGAGATGAGCTTCCCAAGGTTCGAATCCGCACTCGCCGACGTCGTGCCGCCATCGAATTTACCGAGCAGTTCACTCAGGAATGGGAGCAGCCCTTCGAAGGGTCAGATGACATCGCTCGAGCATTCCATGCCCAGATCGAATCGCGGGCAGACGAAGACCAACTATGCGAGCCAGGCTATGCCTGCTATCAGTTGATTCGCAACGTCCTCGCCGCGCATGCCACCGGAACCAGTTTCTGCGTTATTCACGATGAACGCAGGCCCGACCTTCGTGAAGCCTGGTTTTCCGTTATGAGTGCGGTCCGAACCGCCAATTTGCGAACCCGCTGCAAAGTACTAACTTGGCAGGAACTCGTCCCTCTTCTTCCCTCTGCACTTTGTGAATTCCTCAACATTAAGTACGGAATAGTAGCGCCGGGGGCATCCTCATCAAATTTCCCGAATCTGGAAAACTACCCTGCTGGCTAGCAAAGCAATTCTCAGGGCATCCTCTCAGCCGTTATGCTTACATCGACCATCAACTAGCTCCCACGAGGTGCTGAGTGACCAGAGCGAAAAGCTCTTTCCTTGCTGTTTTTGTAATCCTGTTTTCTGCCGCAGCCACGGTAACCACAAACGTCAACGCACAGCAGAGGTCCGGCTCGATTCGAATCGAACGCGTCACCTCGTCGCATGCACTTCCGAATGGAATTGAGCTTCGCTCCGCGGCCGCTGTCGTCCAGATCACCGCTCTTCGTGATGACGTTGTTCGCATACGCGTCGGACCTTCTGGCCAACTGCCAGAAGATGCATCGTGGGCCGTTCTCCCCACCTCCCGCGCCGCGACCCTGAATGTCACTGCCGAGTCGAATGTTTCGACGGTCGGATTTAAAACCGCCAAAATTCACGTCGCAGTGCACAAAGACCCGTTCGGGCTCTCGATCACCGACGATGCTGGTCATATCATCGTCCAGGATCTGCCTGGTCGGGCCATCGAGTACCACGGATCATCGTTCCGCGTTTACATGAAATCCCCAGAGGACGAACACTACTTCGGCCTCGGCGATAAGCCCGGTCCGCTCGACCGCCGGAACGAAGCATTCACTGACTGGAATACCGACGCGTTTGGGTGGCAGCAATCCACGGATCCGATCTACAAGTCGATACCGTGGTTCATCACCTTCCGAAAAGGTATATGTGCCGGGATATTTCTCGACAACACCTGGAGATCGAGCTTTGAATTCAACAAGGAACATCGGGACGCATACTCGTTCGGCTCAGAGGGCGGACCGCTCGACTTCTATATCGTGTACGGTCCCGAACCAAAGCAGGTGCTCGAAACCTGGGCCTGGCTCGTGGGAACCACGCCGATGCCGCCGATCTGGTCTTTGGGATACCAACAATCTCGATACAGCTACTATCCGGAAACCGAAGTCAAGCGCATTGCCGACCGGCTGCGCAGCGAGCGAATTCCGGCAGACGTGATCTGGCTGGACATCGACTACCAGTACAAAAACTGGCCATTCACCGTCGACCCGGAGCGCTTCCCAACGTTCGAGCAGATGATCAAAGATTTACGAGCCGAGCACATCCGCACGGTAGTGATCACTGATCTCCACATTGCCGACCAGCCGCTAGCGCATTACAAGCCGTTTGACGAAGGCATTGCGGGCAATCACTTCGTAAAGAACGCCGATGGCACAATATACGAGGGCGTGGTTTGGCCTGGGAAAGCGGTGTTTCCCGATTTCACCCGCAAGGCATCTCGCGACTGGTGGGGGACGCTCTACTCGGATTTCGTAAGCAAAGGCGTCGCAGGCTTCTGGAACGACATGAACGAACCAGCAGTCTTCCTTGTCCCTTCCAAAACAATGCCTGACGACGTTCAGCACCGAATCGAAGAACCAGGATTCACGACCCGCACGACAAATCATCTCGAGGTCCACAACATCTTCGGGATGGAGAACTCGCGCGGCACTTTCGAAGGACTACTGAAGCTCCAGCCAAATACGCGACCCTTCGTGATGACGCGCGCAAGCTTCGCGGGAGGCCATCGTTATGCTGCAACCTGGTCTGGAGACAACTCCAGCACATGGGATCACTTGCGGCAGACAACGCCACAACTTGTAAATCTCGGCCTGAGTGGCTTTGCGATGTCGGGAGCCGACGTGGGAGGTTTCGCCGGTTCCCCTCAGCCGGAGTTGCTCACTCGCTGGCTTGAGGTCGCTGCTTTTCATCCCATCGACCGGGATCACACCGCGACTGGCACCAACCCGCAGGAACCTTGGGAAAACGGGACATCGGAGGACGTCAGTCTGCGCAGGCACTACATTGAAGAGCGCTACCGATTGATGCCTTATCTCTACACGACGGCTGAAGAGATGAGCCGAACTGGCCTGCCGATCATGCGGCCTTTGTTCATGGAGTTTCCTCATGGTGCTGCGGACGGCGGACCTCTCGATTTGAGTACTGGAAATGCATTCATGGTCGGTCCGGATCTGCTGGTCGCACAGAGTCCGTTCCCGGACGAGGTGGATGATTATGCAGTTGCCTTGCCTCCAGCCAGTTGGTATGACTACTGGAGGGGTTCTCGGATCGATCCGAGTTCGGGACGCAAAGGCATTGATAACGCGTCGATTTCACAGCCAGAGGTGCACATCCACCGCACGCTCGAAACTCTCCCAGTGTTTGTGCGGGCAGGATCGATAGTGCCCGAGCAGCCGCTCGTTCAGAGCACGGACGAAAAGCCGCAGGGACCCTTGACGTTGCGTGTCTATCCGCCTACGACCTACGGAGCGGACTGCAGCGGCTCGTTGTACCTCGATGACGGCGTTAGTTACGACTTCAAGAAAGGTGACTTTCTTCGGGCGAAGTTTGCTTGCCGGCTGAGCGCGCAGGGTCTAATCGTGACAATCGCTCCACGAGAAGGCAACTTTGAGCCATGGTGGAGACTCCTGTCGATCGAGGTCTATGGGGCGGCAAAGCCCTATACAAGCGCAAGTGTCACTCTCCTTGATCGCGCAGGCGCCACTCCTGTCTCAACCAACTTCGATGCCGAACACCATCGTGTCACCGCTCTCGTGAGCGACGATCCAAAGGGCGTTCAGCTTCAACTGACATACTGAACAGGTGTTCCGAATCACAAAACCTGATGCCGCACAGATCGACCGCATGATCCAACAGGTTCTCCCTGTTGAATCAGGGCCAGTGCTGCTCGATCCTCTGCATGGACTAAAGGCCGCGAGTCCTCCCGTGGGCTTCTCCCATGATTTGTTGCGGACCGAGCTCGGCAGTGGACGAAATGCCTTTCGAGAAGCGGTCCACGCCTTCCAACAATGGCAGCAATTCGATCTCGGCTGGGTAAGAGTCGCCAATCAGACTGCAACGATTGAACTTGGCCAGATCGTTGCCGTTGAGGTCTATTCGATCGGCCTCTGGTCGGTGAATCTGAGCAGGATTGTGTCTGTGACGCGAGAAACGGGCGCTTTTGGCTTTATCTACAGAACGACTCCCAATCACGTTGAAGAGGGCGAAGAGCGATTCACGTTGACCTTGGACCCAGACACTGAACGCATTCACTATGAGTTGGAAGCGGTCTCGAGGCCGAGGCATTGGATGGCTTCGCTCGCCTATCCTTTAACCCGCGCATTCCAACACAGGTTTGCCCGTGGCTCTCATGACCGCATGCGAAAGGCAGTATCAGAAAGGATCCATTGATCCGGATTGGATCCGTTTTTAGCGGGCAAGCCTCTTTCAACAAACTGATAACCTAGAATCATGAAATTCGGCGTACTCGTCTTTCCGGGCTCGAATTGCGATCACGATACCTACAACGTGATTGCAGAGATTGCTCACCAGCCGGTCACGTTTCTCTGGCACGACTCGGATGACCTTCAGGGCGTTGATGCCGTTCTGGTTCCAGGCGGCTTCGCTTACGGAGATTACCTGCGGACAGGGGCAATCGCGCGATTCTCGCCTGTTATGGGTGCAGTGCAAAAGTTTGCCGCCAATGGCGGATTGGTTCTGGGAATTTGCAATGGCTTTCAGATCCTTGCTGAGTCAGGTCTGCTTCCTGGCGCGTTGATGCGCAATGCAGGCCTCAAGTACATCTGCAAGCAGGTGCATTTGCGGACCGAGACGACGAGCAGCTCATTTACGAACAAACTCAGAAAAGGTGAGGTTCTGCGGATCCCGATTGGGCATATGGAAGGCAATTACTTCTGCACTCCGGAAGAACTGGCTCGGCTCGAGGCAGATGATCGGATCGCGTTCCGCTATTCCACTGCGAAGGGTGATATCACACCCGAGGCGAACCCGAATGGCTCGCTTGCAAACATTGCGGGCATCCTGAATGAAGGACGTAACGTGCTTGGCATGATGCCTCATCCCGACCGTTCCAGCGAAGCGCTGCTCGGTTCCGCCGATGGATGGAAAATCTTTGAATCGATGATCGAAGCTCTCGCGACGCGCTAAATGAGCGGTGAAGAAAGCCGGACCTTGTGATCGACATCCACACACACTTGATCTACGGAGTCGATGACGGCGCACCAGACTTGAAGACTGCCCTTGAATTGGCTCAGACTGCGATTGACGAGGGCGTTACGCACCTGGTTTGCAGTCCCCATGCGAACGATACCTATCCTTATCAAGCAGAGGTTAATCAGGCGCGGCTTGAGGAGTTGCGTGCGGAACTCAATGGGCAGGTTGGCCTGAGCCTTGCCTGTGACTTCCATATGAACGCGAACAATATCGAGGATGCCCTTGCGAATCCGCTGCGGTATTCGATCGACGGCAAGGGTTATCTCCTCATCGAGTTCCCTGATTTGCTGATACCGGCGCAACTCAGTGAAGCGGTACAGCGGTTGCGCAACGCAGGCTACACGTTGATCGTGACGCATCCTGAGCGGAATCGATTCCTTCAGCAGCGTCCGGAGCGTCTTGCGGAATTCATGCGGGACGGATGTCTTGTCCAGGTGACATCGGCTTCCCTCTATGGACGATTTGGGAAAGTGGCGAGAGCGTTCGCAGAAGCATTGCTTGACCGGAATTGGATTCACTTCATGGCTAGCGATGCGCATCATCCCGATTGGCGTCCACTCCATTTGAAGAAGGGTTATGACTCTGTGGCATCGAGAGCCGGCGAAGAAACGGCACGCAGGCTATACATGACGAACCCTCGAGCGGCCGTGGAGGGCGCGAAGTGGCCTGAGCAGCCTGAGCCAATCGGTCTATGGGAAGAGGTTCCGCTCGTTTTGGATAGAGGCGCAGAGAACCGGCGTTCCTCAGGAATCTGGAGCCGCTTCTTCGGCAGATAAGTTCTAAATTACAAGCCCAAACCGCCATCGACAGCGAGAACTTGCCCGGTAATGAAAGTTGGGCAAGACGCAAAGAACACGACAGCTTCAGCTACATCCTGTGCGGTTCCGTTGCGCTTCATCGGTGTTTTTTCGGCGAAATGCTGAGCCGCGGATTGTTCGTCTTCTTCACCGAGGTCGATCCAGCCTGGTGCTACGCAATTCACAGCGACATCCGGAGCAAACGATTTGGCCATCGCTTGCGTCAGCATATGCAACGCGGCCTTCGACGAGCAGTAATGGGCGTGACTCGCCCATGCGTGAATGCCGCCGAGAGAACCGATGTTGATGATGCGTCCCTGCGATTTGCGGAGGTGTGCAATTGCCTGTCGCGCGACCAGAAAAGGTCCGCGCGCGTTTGTGGCGAAAACCGTGTCCCATTGCTCGAGCGTGAGTTGCTCTAACGGAACGCTCTGATAGATCGCTGCATTGTTCACCAGAACATCCAGGTGACCATGGAAGTTGATTGCCGCAACGACCGCATCACGAATGGCGCTTTCCTCGCGAACGTCGCATTCGACTGCGATTGCAAGCCGCCCTAAGTCTTTTATTTTGTTGATAGTTTCTTCTGCTTCGTGGCGCGACGTCCGATAGGTGATCGTGACTTCAGCGCCGGCGGAAGCAAGTTGGAGAGCGATTTCGCGACCGATCCGGCGAGCACCGCCTGTGACCAGCGCCGCTTTTCCTAGAAGTGGCTCGCTAGCCATTGGCGGTCCCTCAGGTATCAACGTTCTGCCGAGGTTTGATGCAGGTTACTTGGATTGCGGTTTTGATTGCTGCTCCGGAGCAGGCTTCTCCTTACAGTCGTCTTTTTGCTTGTCAGAATCCCTATCTTCGTCGGATTCGTTGGGAGCGTTGCCGTCCGCGCCATGATCTTTGTAGATCGAATACTGTTCGGTCGGGCGTTTCATTCGGACGTCAAAAGCCATTTCCGGCTTCTCGATTTTGTAGTCTTGCCCGTACGTCTGGTAGCCCTTGGCGATGATCTGGAGGCGCATGATGGAACCAATCGGCAGGACGTCGATGACCGACTTTCCATCCTCGTTCGTCTTGAGTTCCATGTTCCCCTTGTCACCATCCATGTCGACGTGGAAGATGACGGCCGCGTTCTCAATTGGCTTTGAGTCTGACGCGCGAAGGACAGTGATCTCAATCTTTGCGGTGGGCGGCGGCGGTTTGTACTTGCGGCCACGGCGAGTCTTTTCCTGGGCTGAAAGGCTGATGGCCACCATAACGAGGAGGGCGACCATGATGGTCGAAAAACGAAGAAAACGGCGGGACAACATGCCTGCATTGTATCCGTTGATCAGGTTCGCGGGCGAGGCTGCAGTCCGTGCCAGGACGAGTTCCGAACCAGAACTCTCAAGCAAATCCGCGCATGTTACGTTCTGATGCACCCCCATCCCCCCCGACCCCTTCCGTGTGTTTTCAACAGGTTACAGACAGAGGGCCGTCTAAATATCTGAAAGAAAATGGCTTACAGTAAAGCACCTCGGATAAAGGACTTACGTGAGGACCGCCGCGCCAGCTCGGTGGGCACACCGGCACAAGTCCTATTCTGCGCCAAATCGATGGAACTATATGCAATGACGGGAGCAGATTGTTTGGGCACGCGTTAACAGGGTTCGATCCCGCCATCTTCAGGAACACCCACGGCTGATTGGCGCGTTCCCCACACAGCTGAGGAAAATTCGCAAACAGGTAAACTGAAGAAGAAGAGGTCGACATGCCAGAGATTCAGCGCAGAAAGACACCTACGGTAAAGATCGGCAATGTCCGTGTCGGTTGGGAAGTCCCCGTTGTCGTCCAGTCGATGACCAACACCGATACGGCCGATGTTGACTCGACCATCGAGCAGGTTGCCGCACTGGCGATGGCGGGGTCCGAGATCGTCCGAGTCACCGTAAACAACGAGGAAGCTGCAGCAGCGGTTCCGGCGATTGCTGAAGGGCTGGAGAAGCGCGGAATCCGGGTACCGATCGTAGGGGACTTCCACTACAACGGTCACATTCTGCTGAAGAAGTATCCAGAGACGGCGAAGGCGCTGGCAAAGTACCGCATTAATCCCGGCAACGCTTCGATCGGCAAGAAGGACAACGACAATTTCCAGGTGATGGTGGAGTGCGCCGTTGAGAACCAGAAGCCGGTGAGGATTGGCGTGAACTGGGGATCGCTGGACCAGGCACTGTTGACGCGGATGATGGACGAGAACAACAAGAAGGCCAATCCCCTTCCGACACGAGACGTGATGATGGAAGCGATGGTGGTGAGCGCGCTGGATTCGGCGAAGGCTGCCGAGCACTTCGGGCTACGACCGGATCAGATCATCCTGTCGGCGAAAGTTTCGGGCGTGCGGGATCTGATCGACGTGTATACGAATCTGGCGGCGCGGTGCAATTATGCGTTGCACCTTGGACTGACCGAAGCGGGAATGGGGGCAAAGGGGCTGATTGCCTCGACTGCGGGGCTGGCTCCGCTTCTGCTCGCCGGGATTGGCGACACCATTCGCGTGAGCCTGACGCCGAAGCCGGGTGGTGATCGTACGGAAGAAGTTCAAGCGGCGCAGCAGATTTTGCAGTCGCTCTCGATTCGGAGCTTCATGCCGCAGGTGACAAGCTGCCCCGGATGCGGGCGCACGACGAGCACGTACTTTCAGGAGTTGGCGGAGCAGATCCAAGGGTATCTGCGAACGAGCATGCCGGAGTGGCGGAAGAAGTATCCGGGCGTGGAAGAGCTGAAGCTCGCGGTGATGGGATGCGTGGTGAACGGACCCGGTGAGTCGAAGCATGCGAATCTCGGAATCAGTTTGCCCGGCACGTTTGAAGAGCCGAAGGCTCCCGTGTATGTGGATGGGAAGCTCTATACGACACTACGGGGCGAGACGATCGTGGCAGAGTTCAAGGAGATTCTGGATAAGTACGTGGAGAGCCACTACGGGCAGAAGGCAAAGAGCGAGGAACTGGTGGGTTCGAGATAGCTTCAACTCCAGTTTCAGTTTTGTAAATGAGCGCAAGTGATTGCGCTCATTTTCTTTTAGCAGCGAGCCGGCGTAAGCTGCACTTTCCCGGGAAATGTGGGCCGTGTGAAACGCATAATGCTTCTCGCGTTGTTGTATCCGCTTGCCGCGTCTGCCTTCGCGCCGAAAGCATGTATTCCGATCGAGGAAGCGGCGAAGCTGACAAACCAGGACGTGTGTGTTTCCGCACATGTGTACGATCTGGTTGAGTTGCCGGCACGGAACACACTTGCTGGACGTGTGCTCTCCGGAAACGCCGGATGCGGAGTGCGGGTTTACGGTCGTGAGCCTGCGCGAAGATCGGGAGCAGGTAGGCGAGCTGCGCAGGTATCGTGATGCGGATGTGCGTATTCGTGGAATCGTGCAGAAAATGAGTGGGCGGAGCGGGATGTTACTCAGCCATGCTCGTCAATTCCATGGTGGGCCACCGAAGTTCCGGCCGAATACCAAGCTTCTGCATGGGTTCACGGGAGAACAGACCAGACCGCCTGTTGCCGATCCGAACCTAAGGACACGAGGAGGGCACCGCCTCTTTTGAAGACAAACAGGATGATGTCCCCTGTTCGATACCCTCAAAAAATGTCAGCTTGCTGCAATTGCAGACCTGATCGTCTGTTCATCTCGCGATGAATCGCGCTGACGCGGAGTCTTGCGAAATGCTGCAATGAAGAATACCAACAAGATGGCATCTGGCAGAGTGACAATCGCCTGTTGCGCGTTCATCATCTTGAGCGATAGCAGAACCAGGACAGCGGCGAGGAAACCTGCCTTCTCAAGCACCGCCGGAATCATCATTGCACGGTAGCGCACTGGATCCGTTGAAAGCACGAAGAACAGGACCTGCCAGGCAAGGGTGACGCCGAGGAACCCGAAATAGAATTGGGGATGATTCAGGGCCGGGGGGTCGGCACGCCCAATCGCGCCATAGAGGAAGTACATGGGCACGATTGTCAGGAAACCTACGATTGCGGCAATTCTAAAGGTGAGAGCGGCAAACCTCATGGGAAGCGACCTCCGTTGTCAGGAAAGATCTTTACAGAGCAATTATACTGAGTACACTCATTATTGAGTTTACTCATTTTGTGGAGATTTCTTTGGCGGTTACGTCGCGACGAGAACGGGCAAAGGCCGATAAGCGCCGCCGGATCGTTGAAGCAAGCAGAAACCTCTTTGCTCGAAATGGCTACGAGGGAACTACCGTGCAGCAGATCGCGGATGAAGCGGACATTGCTGTCGGAACGCTGTTCCTCTACGTGCGGGACAAGAGCGACCTGCTGATGCTGCTATTCAGCGAGCGGATGGAGGAAGCCGTTGCGGATGCGAGGCGATTTCTTGACGACAAGCGGCCATTGAAGCGGTCCCTTGTGCGATTCTTCGAGCGCCTCATGCACTTTTACGAAGAGAATCCCGAATTATCGCTACTGTTCTGGCGGGAACTTCTACTCAGTCCGCCGGAATCGCGCGCCCGGGTGGACCAGATAACCGGCTCAGTGATTGAGGCTTTGCGAGATCGCGTGGAGATTGCGAAAGCAAGGTTGGAGATCGCATCGGATGTAGATCCATCAATCGCAGCGCTGCACCTTTATGCGATCTTTCACGCCACGATTTCATTTCACCTGGTCCGCTGCGCACCATTCAGTTCGTCGCGGGAGACTCTTACGCGACTAGTCGAGTCCTTCTGGAAGGGATTGAACCGCCCAATATAGGCAATCTGTACCGCAGTGTCAGAAATCGGCGCGCCGGCAAAGTTTACTGGACGAAACGGATTTCACTTACCTGGATTACCGGTGAAATGTCGGTGTACTTGGGGATGTCGCTCTGGAGAATATCGGCATTGGGGAGAAAGGCTTCAGTGAACGCCTGGACCGTCTCGCAGGTGAAGCTGCAGATCGCAGTGAAAGGCGGCAGCTGGTCTGGAGTTCCGCCGAGCATTCCGATTTCGACGGAAACAGCTTTGACAGCAGAGCCGAGAAGTCCGAGCACAAGCGGTATGTGCGTATCGAGGTAATAGTCCACATCGAAGCGGGAGCCGGTTTTGCTGGGGTAGAAGATGGAAACCTTGACCATCTTTCTACGATACGACCCCTGCATTGGTATCTGCTTGAGAGAAGCGGGGATCTTTTCATGGCTGGCTTTGCCGTGCCGCCCGGCGTAATTCATCGAGCGGGTAGAGGGTGCCGCGCCAAACTAAGCCACCCCGGAGCAGGGCGAGAAGCATCGATCGCAGCATCGCCCAGCCGAGAAGAAGAACCGAGGGAGCGAAGGTGAATGCGTACCAGGGCGAAATGCGCGTGGCTCGACGGCCCGCCTTGTATACAAGAAAAAGTCCAGCGTAGGTAAGAATTCCAGCTGCCATATTCCATCCACCGGAGAATATGGCGGCCAGAGGCACCACTGCGTGC